>Ga0316205_10000080_pt1 | contig 219707 bp, 210 predicted proteins | sample 3monthpyrite_MG_FD_204941 | JGI IMG/M metagenome (GOLD analysis project Ga0316205, IMG submission 204941) | Microbial mat bacterial communities from mineral coupon in-situ incubated in ocean water Damariscotta River, Maine, United States -... | ecosystem: Environmental > Aquatic > Marine >... | reverse complement strand
CCGGCCAACGGTATAAGAATCTGGCCGACAAATGCTTAATTGACCCGCCGCATATTTTACTTGGCCTGTGATCGTATAATCGGTGTTATTAACGATTCTGGCTTTTGGATAGGCCTTTGAAACAACCTTGGGAATGCCCTCAACCGCATCTTTTATATCCGAAAACACATCTGCCGTCGCCGGCGCATGATAACCAAACATAATGAGAAATAGCGTGATAAAGAATGCTTTAGATGAACAGGAAGTATCCATGCTTCTCTCCTTTATTTTTAGCCTAAAAGCATCACCGTGGTTTCAGCGGTTAATTTATTGATTGTAAACTGCATATCGCAATATTCTGTTTGTTCATCGACCGGCGTTGGGTCATCAGAGCAACAACTACCGGCAATAATGCCAGCGTAAAAAACACCCACTTTCACCTTAATATCATTGTTTGTGTCATGAGCATTAAGAATCATGACATTGATGTCGCTGTCACTCACATAACTGCTTTGTGACAGGCCATCTTGCAAGGGAAGTTGATCTGGTTTTATATCTTTTAACTCAGCTTTAAAGACATTGTTAAAATCATCTGTTCCCCATGTCGCTAGCGCGTGACTCAATTTCATTATTGTTTATTCTTTTCTAGGCTACTGTGAACAATACCAATCCAGAAGTCAGCGGGAAAAATCCCCTTAGTCCACGGCTGCCATTGGTTTGATAAACCCTTTTTCTTAATTTGTTCAAGGCTCAAACCTTTATCTCTCATTGCTTTAACTTCTGCTGAGGTGCCAATGAGCATATCGTGAAAAGCCTGCATATCAGCTTTATTTGATAAAGGACCATGGCCGGGAATGATTTTTGTTTTATTATCGATGCGTTTAAGAATGGCCTTTATGTTAGTCGCCATGTTTAAAACATTACCACCCGTATCAACATCAACAAAAGGAAACATGCCTGAGAAAAAATGATCGCCGGTATGCACGACATTGGCTTTTTTAAAGAACACCACCGAATCACCATCGGTATGGCCATTGGCGTAATGTTTAATTTCAACTTCTTCAGCATTAATGTGCAAGGTCATGGTTTTGTCGTAGGTGATAGAAGGCAGTGCAATTTCAGGGTAAGGCTCAACAATCATTTTAAAGAGTTTTATTTCTTGCCGAGTCAGTAATCTTGCTCGTACATTATCATGCGCAACAATAGGTGCGTATTGGCCCAGCGCTAAATTTCCCTGTGTGTGGTCGCCATGCCAATGGGTATTAATTATATAAGTGAGCGCATCAGTGCCACCGTAATTTTTTAGTTCTTGTTTTAATACAGCAGATAATTTTTTGTATTCCGAATCAATTAACAATAGCCCTTGCTTACCGGAGAGTAAGCCAAGGTTGCCGCCCTTACCTTGCAGCATACTAATTTGGTCGGTGACCTTTACCGTTTTAAAGGAATCTGATTTAGCATGGTTGTCAGCCAAAATAGGTTGCGCGAGTGTGAGCACAGCAGCGGCAACACAAGTTTGTATCCATGTTTTATTGATAGGCATTATTTTGTCCTTAAAATTAATTGCTCATAAAGAGACTGACTAACAGGTTTCTTATTACGATAAACAATGCTGAAGAGAATCAAGGTTAGCATCAGCATTGTCGATGCGACTTTGCAGAATCTTTTTGAACACGTCCGGATCATGGATATGGGTAATTTCACCATCTTTCGGAAAGTGTTTGTCTTGCAGACGTGATAACCAAAAACGTAACGCCGCCGCCCGCAACATCACTGGCCAGGCCTGTTTTTCATTGTCGTTTAACGAGCGCTGTGTTGAATAACTGCTGAGCATGGCATTGACGCGGATCGGGTCAAGCGAGCCATCGGCGTGCGAACACCAGTCGTTAACCGTAATCGCCAGATCGTAAAGCAACACATCATTACAGGCGTAGTAAAAATCAATAATGCCGGTCAGTTCATCATCCGTAAACAAGGCGTTATCACGAAACAAATCAGCATGAATAACACCGTGCGGTAAATCAGCACGGCGGTAGCTATTTTGAAAAGCGATTTCAGCGGTTAGCATCTCGCGTTCGTTAGTGGATAAATGCGAGCTGACTCGTTCAGCGGTGACTGCCCACCAGTGAGGGCCACGCGGATTATCACGATGACCACTGAAGTGGTGTGCCACAGAATGTAATCGACCAAGTGCCTGACCTAAGGCGCCGCACTGGTTTGTATTCGGTAAATGTACGCCACTGCCATCAAGACGCGCCACTAGTGCGGCCGGCTTTTGCTTCAATTGACGTAGAAATTGCTGATTATTATCCGCAATAGGGTGTGCACTCGGTACTTCGTGCTCAGCTAAAAAAGCCATTAAATCAAGGAAATAGGGTAATTCTTCTGCGCTAAGCTGTTCAAAGATGGTGAGAACAAAATGATTTTGGTTAGTAGTGACGAAGTAATTGGTATTTTCGATACCATCGCTGATACCGGTAAAATCAACTAACTCCCCAGCCGTGTAGTGGCTGAGGAAGTCTTCTAATGTCGACTGCTCGATGCGAGTGTAAACGGACATTGATTAGTAGCTCATTTTGCGATCGAACAGTTTTGTGTGTGACTAAAAGCTGAATAGTACCCACTGTGGCACTTTTAAGTTACGTTCAACGTCATGGCGGCGACTGTCGAGATCGCCATCACCGGTGGTGTCGATTAAGTAATAGGCAGGGCCGCTGGAAGGCGTAATTTTCACTGCATAGACCTTTCCATTAACGCTGTATTCTTCAATTCGCTGAGTATCAGACTCAATAATGTTCACCTCAGGTTCAATGGTTTCACCAGTGGTGATCTTCGGAGGAGGAGGTGGTGGTGCCAGTTCATCGCGCGCAGCATCCGCAGCGTGTGAACTCAGCGTGAATCCACACAATAACGTGAAGATTAAAGCGGCTTGAGTTAAGGCATTGTTTATATATTTCATAATCATCATCCTGATTGCATAGATATCGTGCTTATAACGTGAGCAATATTTCTTGTTCTTCTGCTGAAGGTTCGAACCCGCGGGCGTCGTAATGTTCAAAAATTGCATCTACCACGGCCTGCGGTTCATCTATTATACGATAAAGTTCGAGGTCAGCGGCATTGATTGTGCCTTCTTTTACCATGCTGCTGCGTAGCCAGTCGAGCAGTCCTTGCCAGAATTCACTGCCAACCAGAATGACGGGTATTTTTCGTGATTTGCGTGCCTGAATCAAGGTTAAAATTTCAGCTAATTCATCTAATGTGCCAAAACCGCCCGGTAGTACTACATAGGCTGAGGCATATTTAACAAACATGACCTTGCGTGAGAAAAAATGCCGGAAATTTAGCGATACGTCCTGATAGTTATTTTGATGTTGTTCTTTGGGTAACTCAATATTAAGTCCAATGCTCGGTGACTTGCCAGCATAGGCACCTTTGTTCACGGCTTCCATAATACCCGGCCCACCACCGCTAACGACTGAGAAGCCAGCATCGGAAAGCAAACGAGCAATTTTTTCAGCCTTGGCATAGTAGGGCTGGTCAGGTTTGGTGCGGGCAGAGCCAAAGATACTTACCGATGGCTGTACTTGTGACATTTTTTCAAAGCCTTCAACAAATTCGGCCATGATTTGAAATATTTTCCAGGACTCGGGGGTTATGGGGCTATCGCTCATACTGTCTGCCTTGTTATGTGGTCTGTGGCGGGTGTAATCGGCCTATGTTTGCGACATAATAAGCGCCGGCCTCTCCTTAAATAATAGAGAATAATTGTTCACTTAGATACTCATGACTGCAAACTCAACAAATCCTCTGGTCCTGGTTGATGGATCCTCTTACTTATACCGTGCGTTCCACGGTATGCCTTCGCTTACCAATACTAAAGGTGAGCCAACCGGTGCAATTTATGGGGTCGTGAATATGTTACGCCGGTTGCTGCGCGAGTATGACAGTGAGCATATTGTGGTGGTGTTTGATGCCAAGGGTAAAACTTTCCGTGATGATATGTACAGTGAATATAAAGCTAATCGGCCACCAATGCCGGATGAGCTGCGTAGCCAAATTGAGCCTATTCACACCATTGTAAAAGCGATGGGTTTACCAATGTTAATGACCCCCGGTGTTGAGGCCGATGACGTGATTGGCACCTTGGCAGTGCAAGCGACTGAAGCTGGGATGAAGACGGTGATATCCACCGGTGATAAAGACATGGCGCAACTGGTCAATGATTCGGTCACTTTAGTCAACACGATGACTGATGTCGTTTCTGATCCGGCGCAAGTACTGGAAAAATTTGGTGTGCGCCCCGATCAAATTATTGATTATTTGGCACTGGTTGGTGACAAAGTTGATAACGTGCCGGGTGTACCAAAGTGTGGCCCTAAGACAGCAGCAAAATGGTTGGGTGAATACAACGATCTGGATTCAGTGATTGCCAATGCCGATGCGATTAAGGGCAAAGTTGGTGAGTACTTGCGCGAGAGTATCGAGATGTTGGGCTTAGCGCGTCAATTAGTGACTATTAAGTGTGATGTTGAGCTAGATGAAAAACCTGAACAGTTAAAACGCACAGCTGTGGATGCGGACATTTTGCGTGATCAATACAGTGAGTACGGTTTCAAAACCTGGTTATCTGAATTATTAAATAACGCCACTGAAGCAAAAGGTACAAGTAAAAAGTCGACTAGTAACAGCGCTGAAAATACAGCGACGCCGACCGAAGTGATTGCTGAAAACCCAACAGAAACAGAGTATGCAACCGTACTAACGAAGAAAGACTTTAACGATTGGTTAAAGCAGTTACGTAAGTCAGAATTATTTGCTTTTGATACCGAGACGACCAGTCTCAATTATATGCAGGCAGAAATTGTCGGCGTCTCATTTGCTGTTGAAGTAGGCAAAGCCGCGTACGTTCCGTTAACCCATGATTACGAAGGCGCACCAAAGCAACTTGATCGTGATTGGGTGCTGGCGCAACTTAAGCCGCTGCTTGAAGATGAAGGCACGCATAAGCTAGGTCAAAACTTAAAATATGATGCGCATGTACTGCAAAACCATGGCATTAACATGCAGGGTATTGCCCACGACACCATGCTTGAATCTTATGTGTTAGACAGTACCGCGACCCGTCATGACATGGATTCACTAGCACTAAAATACCTTTCGCATAAAACCATAAAGTTCGCTGATGTTGCGGGTAAAGGCAAAGCACAAGTTACCTTTGATAAAGTCGATTTAGAACAAGCCAGCCCTTATGCAGCTGAAGATGCAGATATTACTTTGCGTCTACATAAAGTCTTGTGGACGGCGATTAAAGATGAGCCACAGCTGTGCGAAATTTACCAAAATTTAGAATTGTCTTTATTACCGGTGTTAGTGGATATCGAACATAACGGCGTGTTGGTAGATGCAGACATGTTGCATCAACAAAGTGCAGAGTTTGCAACCCGTTTACAGGAATTAGAAATCGCCGCGCATGATAGTGCCGGTGAAGAATTTAACTTAAGTTCGCCAAAACAAATTCAGAAAATATTATTTGAGAAACAAGGACTACCGGTATTACAAAAAACGCCTAAAGGCCAACCATCTACCGCGGAAAGTGTGTTGCAGGAATTAGCTGATAATTATCCATTACCTAAATTAATTTTAGAGCACCGATCGCTGAGTAAATTGAAATCAACTTATACCGATAAGTTACCGTTAATGATTGATAGCAACACGGGCCGTGTACACACCTCTTATCATCAGGCGGTTGCCGCGACGGGTCGTTTATCTTCTAGTGATCCAAACTTGCAAAACATCCCGGTGCGCAGTGATGCCGGTCGGCGTATTCGTCAGGCATTTATTGCCGGTAAAGGTAACAAAATAGTTGCGGCCGATTACTCGCAAATTGAGCTGCGGATTATGGCGCATCTTTCTGCTGATGAAGGTTTGTTGTATGCTTTTGCCAATGGTATCGACGTGCATCAAGCCACCGCTGCCGAAGTTATGGGTGTGCCACTGGACGAAGTCACGCGTGAACAACGTCGCCGCGCGAAAGCGATTAATTTTGGGCTTATTTATGGCATGTCAGCGTTTGGTTTAGCCAAGCAGTTAGATATTAGTCGCGGCCAGGCGGCCAGTTACATCGAGCTGTACTTTGAGCGTTACCCCGGTGTCAAAACCTACATGGAAGACACTCGTCAGCTGGCACGAGAACAGGGCTATGTGGAAACTGTGTTTGGTCGGCGTCTGTATGTGCCCGATATCAATGCTTCAAACGGTCAACGGCGTCAGTATGCGGAACGCACGGCGATTAACGCGCCAATGCAGGGTACCGCGGCGGATATTATTAAACGTGCCATGATTGCTTGTCAGGGCTGGCTGGTTGAGCACCGGGATGATATTCGCATGATCATGCAAGTGCATGATGAACTGGTGTTTGAGGTCTCAGAGACGGCGGTTGAGTCGATGACAGCGAAAATTGTACAAAGTATGACCAAGGCGGCGACCTTACATGTGCCGCTTGAGGTCGACGTTGGGGTTGGGATTAACTGGGATGAAGCCCACTAGTCATTAAGAATTAGTCTAAGTAGCTCTTTTTGATTATTTTTTTGAAATTAATTTCATTTCAGAATAATCGTTCAACAAATAACCAATGCTTATAATATTATTAATTTTCAAAGGTTTATATTTGTGCATTTGAGTGGCGCATTAATATAAGAGCAATTTAAGCGAAAAATATTCCACACTGGTACGATTAAGCCGGAACTAACCGAAATTCGCTCGGTCAGAGGTATTGTGCGCCAGTTAGGGCGTTTTCCTGGCCTCCTCCCTGGTCAGGAAGCCAGGTCCGGCCCCCTTTATGTCGGACCAACTTTGGGCCCCGGTTATCCCCCTCGAAACCGGGGCTTTTTTAAAGCTCTGCTCAGGGATGAGCGAGTAGTTTTTAGCTCAAATTCTTATTCTTCTTCCGTTATATAAGTTAGCCATTCAGTAATGACTTCACGTGCTTGATCCACGCCTGTGCGTTTTGGCGCCGAAAATAACTGCACACTGCAGTGGGGGAAAGGCTTATCAATTGCTTCACTGACTTTTATCAGCGTACTGTTAGCGGCGCCGCGAGAGAGCTTGTCAGCCTTCGTCAGGAGAATATGTACCGGTAGACCTGCATCATGGCACCATTGCAGCATTTGCTGGTCATACTCTTTAAGCGGGTGACGAATATCCATGAGCATGATGAGGCCACGGAGCGCCTCACGTTTTTGCAGGTAAAGAGTCAGTTCTTTTTGCCACTGAATTTTTATTTTTTGCGGGACTTTGGCGTAGCCATAGCCCGGTAAATCGACCAGTCGCCGCTGCTCATCGATAGAGAAAAAGTTGATGAGCTGTGTCCGCCCGGGGGTCTTACTGGTTCTAGCGAGGCCGTTAACCCCCGAGATAGCATTCAGGGCGCTGGACTTGCCCGCGTTAGAGCGGCCAGCAAAGGCAACTTCTGCGCCGGTCTTATCTGGGCACTGAGAAAAGCGCTGGGCACTGGTAAGAAACGTGGCGGAAGAAAAGTCAGTCATAAGCAGATTTAGTCAGGTTGGGCGTTGAGGGCGTAATCTACTGTAAATTAACAAGAAATGACAGCTATTTAGGTGATCTAGCCCATATGGTGGAGTTGACCTTTATTAGCAGTCTCTGGTATAAATCAGGCCCATTTTGTGTCTTTATGATGCAAGGGGCGCTGCGACTTGAAGTTTCGCTGGCGCGAATGATAGTACATAACCGAATTTGATATTAATGTCCGAAAGGTCAGGAGTTTTTAAAATGAAGAAATCTCTCGTTATCGCAGCTGCTATTGCTGCACTCAGTGCATCTGCTACACAAGCCGCTGATTTAACTGCTGGTAAGAAAACATTTGATTCAGCTTGTTTTGCTTGTCACGGCACCGGTGTTGCTGGCGCGCCTAAGTTAGGCGACAAGGCTGCATGGAAAGATCGTATTGCGCAAGGCGACGCAGTAATGAACAAAAATGCTATTAGTGGTTTCCAAGGTAAAGCTGGTTTCATGCCTGCTAAAGGCGGTCGTGCTGACTTAAGTGATACGGCAGTGAAAGATGCCGTTGCTTACATGGTTGAGCAAAGCAAATAATTAATTCTTACATTATCTATATATAAGGTATATGAAAATGATTAAGCAACTTCTTAGCATGGCAGTACTATGTGCTGTCGCCACTGTTTCATATGGCGCTGGTGATCCAGTTGCCGGAAAAGCCAAATCCGCATTATGTATCGGTTGTCATGGCGCAGACGGTAATAGCTCAAATCCTGATTGGCCTAGTCTTGCCGGCCAACATGAAGGTTACCTGGCTAAACAGATTTCTGATTTTAAAACACAGAAACGTATCGACGGCACAATGAACGCCATGGTGCTTTCTTTATCCGATGCAGATATCGCTAACGTTGCCGCATTCTTTGCGAGTAACAAAATCAAAGGTGGCGCTGCTAGCGAAGAATCTTTGGAATTAGGTCAAAAGATCTACCGCGGTGGTATTGCAAAACGTGGCGTTGCCGCTTGTGCAAGTTGTCACGGTCCAGCTGGTAAGGGCAACCCTGCAGCTAACTTCCCTGCTGTTGGCGGTCAACATGCTAAGTACACAGAAAAGACATTGAATGACTTCCGTCTTGGTACGCGCAAAAATGACCCAGGTAACATGATGGGTGGTGTTGCCGGTAAAATGAAAGAAAGCGAAATTAAAGCCGTTGCCGATTATCTGGCCGGTTTAAAATAAGCGCTAAGATACATCGTTGTAAAATATTGCAAGACTAAAAAAGGGTGGTGATTGAACCACCCTTTTTTATTGCCGCAAGCTGTTGAGGGGAACGCGGGTGAACGAACAAGTTAAAAATCGTCGTTATAGCATTGGACAAATAATGCTGGAATTTCTGGGTTCAATGAACCTGGCCATTACAGTGCTTGTTGCGATCGCTATTGCATCCGTTATCGGTACCATTCTCAGACAAAATCAGGACTATACGGATTACATAATTAAGTTTGGTCCGTTCTGGCACGACATGTTTGAATATATCGGTTTGTATGATGTATACAGTGTCTGGTGGTTTATGGCACTGATTGCATTCTTAATTACCTCTACCAGTGTTTGTATTTATCGCAATGGTCCGAATATGTTTCGTGACATGCGTAACTACCGCACCCATGCTAAGCGTAATTCATTGCTGGCTTTTCATAACACCAGCACCTTACAGCTAGACGAAGATCGTGAACAAATTGTTAACAAGGTTGGCAATCAACTCGTTGATGAAGGTTTTAAATTTCGGGTTAAAGAGGAAGGTGACCATACACTGTTTGCTGCTATGCATGGCGGGATTAATCGTCTAGGGTATATCTTTACCCATGTTGCTATCGTAGTCATTGTTATCGGCGCGATGATTGATAAGAATATCTGGCTAAGTCTTTCTATTGCTTCCGGTGATGTGGTAATTGAAACGCAACCACTAGCGGCATCAAAGTTTCCTGAAGAAAGCATACTGAGTACTGATAATCCTGCTTTCCGCGGTTCGGTGAGTATTCCCGAAGGCCAGAGTGCCAATATTGCTTTTATTAATATCCGCGATGGTAGTCTTGTTCAAGAATTGCCTTTTAATATTCAGTTAGCTGATTTCCGTATTGAGCACTATAAAACCGGTCAGCCTAAATCGTTTGAAAGTGATCTAGTGATTCGTGATGACAATAATGGTGAAGTGGTTAAACAAACGATTGCGGTTAATTACCCATTAATTTACAACGGCTACACAATTTATCAGGCCAGCTTTAGTGATGGCGGTACTAAGATGAAGTTCAAAGCCTGGCCATTAAAAACGTCAAAAATTGAAGCGTTAGATATTAATTTAGAAGTGTTTGATAATATCACCATTGATGTTGACAAAGAGCCGTTTAAAATTGAATTAAACGACTTCCGGAAATTTAATATTAATCCGGTTGTTGATAAAGATGGTAAAGAAGACTTTAAAAACTTTGGACCCAACTTTACCTATAAATTACGTGATGCTCGGGGACAAGCGCGTGAATACCAGAACTACATGTCACCGATTGAACAAGAAGGCAGTTTTTATTTTGTAAGTGGCGTTCGCAACAGCGTTGCTGAAGAATTCCGTTACTTGTATATGCCAATGGACAGCAATGGTTCAATGGAACGTTTTCTGCGTTTGCACGCAGCTGTCTTGGATGCTGATAGAGTTAAAGTCGCTGTTGAACGCACGGTGAGTGACTGGAAAGAAACTAATGCTACAGCGGATGAAAAATTAATCGCCGGCATTACTAAAAGTGCCTATAAATTACTCGGTTTGTTTGGCCAGGGCGGTATTGGCGCCATTAGTGATCATGTGAAAAAGACGGTTAACCCAGAACAACAAACAACTGTTTATCGGGTCTACATTGAAATTTTGCGAAGCCTAGTTGGTAACTTGTATGTGCAGTTACTAGCAGATGAAGGTGTTAATTTAGATGATGGCATCAGCGATGCCGACAGCAAGTTCTTTGATGATGCGCTGACCAGTCTGTCTGATCTGGATATTTATGGCGCACCTTTCTATCTGCAGTTAATAGAATTCGAGCAAATTCAAGCATCTGGACTACAAATTGCAAAATCACCGGGTAAAGATATCTTTTACTTTGGTTCTGTTATGCTGATTATCGGCATTTTCATGATGTTCTATATACATAACCGTCGTTGCTGGGTCTGGATCGGTAAAGATAAGTCTGAGCAGGGTTATGAAGTTATCGTTGCGGGGACAAGTAACCGCAACGAACGAGAATTTGCCATCAATTTTGCGCACATGCGCGATAGATTCGCTGCCCGTTTTGGCATTGAGTCTGAGAAATAGGGAGAGAGTTTATGTCAGCCACATCAGATTCATTTTCGGGTAGCTATCGTCGCGATCCGTTTATTAAAACGTTATCAATTTATGATTGGTTGTTTGCCGTTATTGTTGCGGTAGGTACTTACTTTGCGTGGCAAACATACGCCGTGAATATGGACGGTTATGAAGTCGGTATTTTGTTTGGTACCGGTTTAACCGTTATTGGTTTGGGTTGGTTCTGGAAACCTTCACGTACATTAGTGTTAGTGGTTGGTGCGTTAAGCATGTTTGCGCTGAATCTTTACGGCAAAGGCTTGGCGCCTGCTGAGACAAATTTCTTCTTACGTTTTTTGTTGGCGAGTCAATCCGCGATTATGTGGATGAGTGCTTTGTTTGTCATGGCGACAGTGACTTATTTTATTGCTTTATTTGCACGCTCTGAATTTGTCGGTAAAGTCGCCTCTGCAATGGCATGGTGTGGCACCACCATGGGGATGGTCGGATTAATGGTGCGCTGGCGTGAGTCCTACATGCTTGGTGCCGATGTGGGCCATATTCCCGTTAGTAACTTGTACGAAGTGTTTATTTTGTTCACGGTTATTACCGCCATGCTTTACTTGTATTACGAACGTAAATACAACACCAAGGCATTAGGCGGTTTTGTGATGTTGGTAATCAGCGCCTCAGTAGGTTTCTTGCTCTGGTACCACTTCACTAAAGGCGCGAGTCAAATTCAACCATTAGTGCCCGCACTGCAAAGTTATTGGATGAAGATACACGTGCCGGCTAACTTTATTGGTTACGGTTGTTTTGCCTTGGCAGCGATGGTCGGCTCATTAAGTTTGTTGATTCATTACTACAAGAATCCAAGTCGAGTGGTCGGTATTCTTGCCCCGATTTCTATCTTTGCTGTAGTGGGTGGTTATTACTTCTTGCGTCAGTTTTACACTCAAGGCGAGATAAGTTCTGAGATTGTCTTAAGCAGTCTCTATGCCGGTGTTGGCACCATGTTGGTGTTAGGCTTAATTGGTTGGGCAACATTAAGACCGACTGTACAAGCATCGTTACCTAGCCAGGATTTAATTGAAGATGTGATGTACAAATCCATCGCATTAGGTTTTGCTTTCTTTACTATTGCGACCATTTTGGGTGCGATGTGGGCCGCTGAAGCATGGGGCGGATACTGGTCATGGGATCCAAAAGAAACCTGGGCACTGGTGGTATGGTTAAACTATGCCGCTTGGTTACACATGCGCTTAACCAAAGGCTGGCGCGGTGCGCCAATGGCTTGGTGGGCAATTATCGGTTTGTTTGTGACCTTGTTTGCCTTCCTTGGCGTGAACATGTTCTTGTCTGGGTTACACTCTTACGGTGAACTTTAAGGCCGGCAATGTGGTCTGCATAATATAGAACAGAAACCATTCAGATATGATGTGGAAAAGATGATGATAAAGAAAATTTTAGTTTTACTGGCGATGATGTCGGCATTTGCTTTGCCAGCACAGGCAATGGATGAAGGCTTTGAATACAATAAAGTTTCGCCAGCCCTGCCAACGGCAAACCCGAAAAAAATCGAAGTCATAGAGCTGTTTTGGTATGGTTGCCCGCACTGCTACAGCTTTGAGCCAACACTGAATAAGTGGTTAGACAAAAAGCCTGATAACGTCGAGTTTGTGCGCATTCCCGCTGTATTCCGTAAATCATGGGTACCGCATGCACGTGCTTACTACACCGCCGAAGCATTAGGCGTGCTAGAGAAGACTCATACAGCTTTTTTCACCCAGGTTCATGCTAAGAAGCGTCGCCTGCAAACTAAAAAGGACATTCGCAAGTTCTTTATCGAGAACGGTGTTAACGGTGAAGACTTTGACAGTGCCTGGGGCTCGTTTGTGGTGGAGTCAAAAACCAAGCGTGCGGTTACCTTAACCCGCCGTTATGGCATTAAGGGCGTCCCTGCATTGGTGGTGAACGGTAAATACCGCACTAGTGCCACGGAAGCGAGCATTAACAACCCGGGTGGCCCGACCAATGATGATGTAATTAAGGTCGTTAACTTCCTCGTCGCCCAAGAAACTGATTTAACTAAAGCAGCCGCTAAATCATCTAAAAAATAGTTTTACCACCATCGTTCATCAGACATCAGTCTGATGAACGTTCGGTACCTCTTTCTGGTTTGTCACTCTGATTTGCCGCCAGCGCTAATAATCTGTATACCTTTTATTAATATCGTCAGGAATGCATTTATGAAAGCGGCAAAATTATTTATTCAATGTTTGGAAAATGAAGGTGTGGAATACATCTTTGGTATCCCCGGCGAGGAAAATCTTGACGTCATGGATGCACTGAATGAATCATCCATCCAATTTATTACCACTCGTCATGAACAAGGCGCGGCTTTTATGGCCGATGTGTATGGTCGCTTAACAGGCAGAGCCGGTGTTTGTTTGGCAACGCTAGGGCCAGGTGCGACAAACTTAGTGACCGGTGTCGCTGATGCAAACATGGATCATGCGCCCGTGGTGGCGATTGCTGGTCAAGCGGATACCAACCGCTTGCACAAGGAGTCTCATCAGGTACTGGATTTAGTCAGTATTTTTAAACCCATTACTAAATACAGTTCGCGTTTGCCAACCCCAGATATTATTCCAGAAGTGATTCGCAAAGCGTTTAAAGTCTCGCAAACAGAAAAAAGCGGTGCTTGTTTTATAGAGATGCCAGAGAACATCGCCAAAATGGAAACACTTAGCGATGTTCTGCCTATTAAGTTAGTGCGGCAGCCTGAACCTTTAACTGAGCGTGTAGAGTACGCCGCATCACTCATTAGCAAGGCAAAGCATCCTATCATTCTTGCTGGTCATGGCGTCGTTAGAGCGGTGGCACATGAAGCGCTGGCTGAGTTTGCAAGTAAGCTCAATATTCCGGTTACAAATACCTTTATGGCCAAAGGCGTGCTGCCCTTTAGACACCCTATGGCCTTGGGAAGTGCGGGCTTGCAGTCGCATGACTATGTGAATTGTGGTTTTGATGTCGCTGATTTAATTATCTGCGTAGGTTATGACCTCGTTGAGTATCATCCTTATTTATGGCATCCGACGCGGGATCGAAAAATTATCCACATCGATGCTAGCTCTGCAGAGGTGGATCAGTCTTACCCTATAGAGTGTGGAGTAGTGGGTGATATCAGAATTAGTTTGCAACGAATTGCAGAAAACTCCACTCCGCACAAAGGTGGCATAATGCGACCATTGCGCGATGCACTGATCGAAGAAATGAACGCGCACGCCAACGCTGACGATTATCCAGTTAAACCGCAGCGTTTAATTTGGGAATTACGCACAGCGATGGATTTGGCCGACATTGCAATTTGCGATGTCGGCGCGCATAAAATGTGGATGGCTCGTATGTTCCGTTGTGAATACCCAAACACCTGCATCATCTCTAATGGTTTTGCCAGTATGGGGATTGCCGTACCTGGTGCGATAGCGGCTAAGTTATCCAACCCAGATAAGGCCGTGGTCGCCGTCACTGGCGATGCCGGATTTCTAATGAATTCGCAAGAGATTGAAACCGCCATGCGATTAAATGTCGCTATCGTTATTCTTATTTGGAATGATGGCGGCTATGGTTTAATTGAATGGAAGCAACAAGTACAATTTGGCCGAAAAACAGCCGTTGATTTCACTAATCCCGACTTCGTACAGTATGCAGAATCTTTCGGTGCGAAAGGGTACCGGGTTAATAAAACACAAGATTTGCAAGGTATTCTTCGGCAAGCTTTAGCCGATAACACGGTCAGTATCATTGATTGTCCTGTCGATTATAGTGAGAACATGAAATTGACCGCGCAGCTAGGCGAAATGGTGTCACCAATCTGAGTGGTGTCAAATGCAACAGGCAACGCGACATGGCACAAGAATGGAGTCGAAGACGAATCTTATTCGTCTTTTAAGCTATAACATTCAGTGTGGCATTAGCACCGCCGGTTACCATCATTATCTCACCAAGAGCTGGCAACATGTGTTGCCACACCCTCACAAACGACAGAACCTCGATGATATTGCCAACATTGTCAAAGGCTATGACATCGTTGCGTTACAAGAATCAGACGCGGGAAGTTGGCGCAGTAATTTTATTAACCAAACAGAATATCTGGCTCAGAAGGCGCATTTTAAGCATTGGCATTCTCAGGTTAATCGAAACATCGGCAAGTTAGCACAGCATAGTAATGGTTTGATGAGCGCGCTAAAGCCAAGCAAGATTAGTGAGTATAAATTACCTGGCTTCATTCCAGGCCGAGGCGTGGTCTCAGCAGAATTCGAAATAAATGATCAAAGATTGGCAATATTCATTGTTCATTTAGCATTAGGAAAGCGCACAAGAATGAAGCAGCTTGGCTATGTGAGTGAACATATAAAGGAATATAAAAATGCAGTGTTATTAGGTGATTTTAATTGTGAAAGCGATAGTAAAGAGATGCAATTAATGTTTTCGAATACCTCGTTAAAAGAGCCAGTATGTAAACATAAAACGTTTCCAAGTTGGAAGCCGAGTCATCAGATTGATCATATTTTAGTAAGTGAAGCCATTAATGTTAATGCTTATGAAGTACTCGATCATGGTATTTCAGATCATTTGCCCGTAGCAATGGAAATAACACTTTAAAAGAGTTAACGATGAGTGATTGGAAAGAAAAATATTTTGCCAGCCTTGAAGACTTAGAAGAAAGAGAAAAGCAATGGGCTGAAACTGAATTATTGCTTAAGCGCTGTGTCTCGAGAATGACACTGGCTGTTGAAGGGTATGGAGAGAAAGCTGACGAGTTATTGGAAAGACTTAGGAATTCGATTCGTGGAGAAAGAAATTACGATCGAATAAAAAATATGGTTGATGCAATTATTGAACTAACAGCCAAGTTCAATAAAAAGAAATCCTCTCAGTTGACAGCAAAAAATGTAATGTTAGTTCTGCTGAAAAAACTACCCTGGCCTAAAGAGCACCAAAAAGCACAGCGGAAATTATTAAAAAAAGTTGAAGACTCTAAAGACTCAACTCAATTGGCGACACATGTCGAGCCGTTAATGAAACTCTTCTCTATTGTGTTGAGTTCAGCTGGAAATAGTAAAGAAGGAGCAAGTAGTAAAAAGAGTATGCTTGGCGGTTTGTTTGGTGGTGGGGATAAAAAGCAGACTGCTGACACTCCTGATGCTAATGAAGATACGCCAAAAAGTATCAGTATTGAACAACCTCAAACGTCAATAGAAGACAAGCAAAGTACCGATGCGTTGATGCAAACAGTGATTCTTGAGCTGCTAGGGCAGCTAAACATGCCCGTTGCAATAGCTGGAGAAGTTGATCGGTTACGAAGTAAAGTAGAGCGGATAAGCAATAAAGACGAATTACAGTTATTAGTAAAAGATTTAGCTGGATTAATGTCAGGTGCTGTTGAGTTGGCGCCAATGGATAATGACGACATTGAAGGTAAAGATATTGAGCGATTTAGTATTAGTGAAATATTAATTCGCTTGCTTGAGCGACTTGATCTACCTGATGAAATGCATGCTAAGTCTGACGCATTAAAAAGAAAATGGGAAAAAGGCTTAAGTGAAAATGAGATAATTCCAGCGATTGAAGATATTGCAGAATTAGTTGTTGAAATACGGCTAAGGATAGAAAGAGAAAAAAATGAATTTCAGGAATTCTTGCGAGTAGTCACAGATAGACTGCAAGATTTAGACGCACACATTCAAGACGATGTTAAACTTCACGAAAAGATTTTCTCAGACAGTAGCCAGTTTAGTGATGACGTGGACGGGCAAGTTAATAGCATTCGTGAGAATGTTGATAATGCGGTTGAGTTACAGGCATTAAAGTCGAGTATCTCTGAGCAGCTGTTGGTGATGGAAAAACATGTGGATAATTATCGTGCTAAAGAAGCTTCACATAAAAATGAAATGCAACAACGAGTAGAGCTGCTTGCAGGAAAAGTCACTCAACTTGAAACCGAATCAAGTGATTTGCGTGAACAAATTCTCGAAGAAAAAGAACTAGCCATGCGTGATGCATTGACCAAAATTCCAAACCGTCTTGCTTTGGATGATCGTTTGAATACAGAGTATAGTCGCTGGAAGCGTTACAAATCACCACTGGTGTTAGTAGTCTGGGATGTTGATGATTTTAAAAAAATCAACGATACCTATGGGCATAATGCCGGTGATAAGGTGTTGGTAACGATTGCTACATTGCTGAATGATCAGATTAGAGAAACTGACTTTATGGCACGCTTCGGTGGTGAAGAATTTGTTTTGTTGTTGCCAGAAACGAATTTAGAAAATGCTGTACCTGTTATTGAGAAGCTGAGAGAAAGCGTGGCAGATTGTCAATTTCATCATGGTGATGCAGCAGTAACAATTACCGTTTCAGCCGGTGTCACGATGTTTAAGCAAGGTGACACCATCGAGAGCGCATTTGAGCGTGCTGATAAATTTCTATACAAAGCAAAATCAAGTGGTAAGAATTGTAGTAAGAGCGATCTCGACGCATAATAGCTCTTAGTTTTTAGGAGATGTCTGTGCGTAAAAGAGAAGTGCCACTGATTATGGCTAAAGGTTTCTGTATGGGAATGGCCGATCTGGTGCCTGGCGTGAGCGGCGGCACCATGGCTTTTATCCTTGGCATTTACACTCGCTTACTCGCCGCGATTCGATCGTTTGATAAAGTCTGGCTGTTGGCCATTTTGAAGCTCGATGTTAAAACCGCGATATCACGCCCGCATTTCTCATTTCTTATCCCATTATTGATTGGTCTTTTTTGTGCAGTACTATTTTTTACCCGAGTTATTTCCTTGCCCGATCTTATGCGTGAATCACCAGAGCACATCTATGGCTTGTTCTTTGGTTTAATTGTTGCCTCGATTATCGTGTTGATGCGGGAGCTGAAGGGGTTTACATTTGCTGATGCAGTGACACTGTTATTAGGCACCGCCGCAGGTCTATTGATTATTAATCTGGTGCCAGTAGAAACGCCGAATGCTAGCTGGTTTATTTTTCTTTCAGGTTGTATCGCTATCTGTGCGATGATTTTGCCCGGCTTATCGGGGGCATTTTTGTTACTGATATTGAAAAAATATGACACTATCATTGCTGCGTTGGGGAATTTAGACTTTGGCATCATCATCCCATTTATTCTAGGTTGTGTGACTGGGCTAGCAGGATTTTCGCGGCTATTAGGTTGGCTATTAGAAAAGTTTTACCAGCGAACTTTACTGGTGATTAAAGGTATTTTGATTGCGTCGTTATGGATGCTGTGGCCATTTCAACAGCGCCAGTTCGAGACGGTAGCTGGCCATGAACGATTAGTGTCTTCTCAAAACTACTTACCGGCACAGCTGGATAACACAGTGATTGGGGTAGTTGGTTTGGTCATTATTGGTTTGGTGACGGTACTAATTATCCACACAATTAGCCAGCGCAAAGGGCTTACCTAGTGACATTTCAATCTTCATCATCTCCATAACCCCCGTAATCTTCTTCAAAAGTGCCAAGCGGTCTGACAAAAGTATATTTAGCCGGTTGGTAAACTAGCTTTTCGGCAGCATCATCAATGTTTCCACCGAGTAAGCTGAAGGGAGAAGTCAGCACAAAAGTGACAGTACCAATAACCGTGACCGCGATCATCACCGGTCTGACGATGACTGCATCGACAACCATACCTTCAGCGGTTGGCTCACCTTTACCAAAATCTTGATTGTCAGTTGCATAAGCGGTGCCTGTTGAAACAAACACCACAAGCGAAGCGATGATGAGTTTTTTTAAGAATAATTGAAGGGGCTTCATTGTTCGACACTCCGTGTTGGTGACCGTTGTACTGCATAGTACGATATATTTCGGGAGCTCGCTTCGAGCAAGTCTCATAACAAGCATAGATGATGAAAACCATCTTACACCTCATTACGTAATAAAATGGCTTAGAAACGCCTATAAAGCTGGTTAATCGGTGATTTTATACAGCAATCAATATAAACCTTTGCCATTAAAGAGCGCTGTGTAAGAGGCATCTATTTGTTAAGCGACTGTATTTGTTAGATAAATTATTAAAAAGTAAGTTTTCCTCATTGTAGGCGCATCTTTAGATGTATTTGAGTAAAATGTGAATCGGAAATAGCGCAGTTTTTTTTATGTAAAATCTGGGAGTAGTTGTACCAAATGAGTAATATGTCAGTGCTAGAGCGTGAGGTGGGCGAGTTAATTATTGAGAGTCTTAACCTTGAAGATATGACTTTAGAAGAATTTGATCCGGAGGCGGCACTGTTTAATGAAGGGCTAGGGCTGGATTCGATTGATGCACTGGAGTTATCAATGGCATTGTCAGTAAAATACGGTTTCCAGTTACGTTCGGATGACCCAGATAATGCGCGAATTTTTTCATCATTGCGGGTACTCTCTGAGCATGTTGAGGCTAACCGCAAATCTTGAGCCCGCCGGGCAAATGGCGAGGCTATCTTTACTAATATACCCGTTAGTGGCACATGTTGCCGTTATGCTGGATCAGGTTATCTGGGCAGCCGGTTACTTATTGGTTGCGGTTTACCTGAATAGTTTGAGAGTGTTACTCCGTTATCGCACTATTGGCTTGTTGTTGTCAGTACTGCTTTGCGCAGGCTTGTTATCTTGTTTGTTTTACACGCAGATTGATACGTGGGTGATTTATCTGCCTCCAGTATTAATTCCTGCCTGGTTGGCATTTGTGTTTTTAGGCAGTTTGCGATCTAAAAGCGCATTAATTTCGCAGATCGCAGAGCGCATCGAGGGGGAAGCGCTCGACCCAAAACATTTGCAGTACACTCGTTGGTTAACGATCATTTGGGGCGGCGTATTTTTACTCATGATTGTTGAGGCTGTGGTATTAGCAAAATGGGCAGAATTTGAAACCTGGTCTTGGTGGGTTCATGTTGGTAACTACATAGTGGTGGGATTGCTGTTTGCGCTGGAATTTATTGCTAGACCGAAAGTGATTGGTCGACCAGTAGAATTTAAAAAAATGCTGAGTGTCATGTTGAACCGAGCTGCCCTGAAAGAATGACTGACGTAATGAAAATTAAACAAGTGAATAAAGTGGCGGTGGCTTGGTATCAAGGTGGCTTAATAGACTGGCCTTGTTTTGAACAACACGTTGAGGCAGTACGTCAGACTGTGCTGAATCAGTATGTCGAGCAAAATAAACTGGTTTCATTACCGAAAGTACTTAACCTGTGTGGTGACCGCTATCATTTTTTAGTTTTGTTTACAGCCAGTGTTCTTGTTGGGCGCACAACCGTTATGCCTTCAAATCGTAGCGAGGGTGAACTCAATCGGCTTATTAAAGCAAATAATGACATTCAATTGGTTGATGACGCAGTAATCATTGAGGTTATTGAAAATAGTACATCGAATCTTGCTGCGCCAAAATGGCGTGTTAATTTAATTCCAAACTCTTTAGTCGTGGCTGAACTCTATACATCGGGTAGCACCGGCAATCCAGTTGAAAACCCAACAACATGGGGTCAATTAGTTAATGGTGCTGAGTTAGTCGCAGAAAGATTTTCGCTGAATAAATATAGCCAGGCTTGCGTTATCGCCACTGTTCCTCCGCAGCATATGTTTGGTTTTGAAATGAGCATTATGTTGCCTTTGGTGTGTAATGTAACGGTTCACCATGGCCAACCCTTCTATCCATTAGACATTAAAGCTGCATTAGCCGAGATAGAAAGCCCAAGAATATTGGTAACAACACCCATTCATTTGAAAGCTTGTAACACCTTAACTGAAAGTTGGCCAGAGATTGAGTTTGTTATCTCTGCAACGGCAACGTTATCTGAGCCAGTTGCCCTAAAAGCAGAAAAACAGATGTGTACAGAAGTAAGAGAGGTATATGGTTGCAGTGAAGTTGGTGCGATTGCCACACGCCGAATGACAGAAGATACTAATTGGCAAGTTTTTCCTGATTATTCATTAGCTGTTGAGAATGGTTTAGCTCAACTACAGATTCCATCACGAAATTGTTTTATCAGCTTGCCAGATAAAATCGAAATTCTCGATAAACACCACCTTAAGCTGCTTGGTCGAAATTCAGATTTAATTAAGATAGGTGGCAAGCGTGGTTCATTAACAGAAATAACAGAAAGATTAATGGCAGTCGCCGGTGTCGTTGATACCGTTGTATTTAAGATGACGCAGTCTGATGATCAGCGTGAACGCATTGCTGCACTGGTTGTTGCCCCTGGCTTGAAAGTAGAGGCAATACGCAAGGCACTGATGCAAGAACTTGATCAAGTGTTTATACCTAGACCAATATATATAGTGCAGAAACTGCCTTATAACGCGATAGGCAAACTAACGCATAATGATTTAATGGCGAGTTTAGACAATTATGCCAAGGAAACTGCTGCGTGTTAAATGCACAGTTTAGAGTCACCTCCTCGCATCCAAGCCTATCAGGACACTTCCCGGATAACCCAATAGTGCCGGGTGTCGTTAGTCTGGATAACATCGCGCAAGGCTTAATCAGGCATGTGCCTGACATGCAACTAGATGGCTTTCCTCAAGTAAAGTTTTTACGTCCGCTACGAGCCGATGTCGATGCAGTCATAGCATATACCGCCAAGAGTGACACGCTCTATCAATTTAACTGTGAATCTGAAGAAGGTTTATTGTTGTCTGGTCAAATACGTTTACGTTCATTAACGAGTTAAATGAATGGTTGAATGGACAGAACAAAAGGAACGCAGCAACCCTTTTGCACTACGATTAATTTGTTCAATCGCATTGCATTTGCCGCGTTGCGTTACACGATTATTTTTGTGGCCAATTACATTTTATTATTATTTGTTATCACCCAAAATACGTTTTTCCTCTCGACAGTATCTTCGTCGCTTGCCGAATAAACAGGGTTCTATATGGCAAGTTATTCGGCATATACATCACTTTGCTTCAACTATTTTAGACAGAGTGTATTTTCTCACCGATCAGTTTCAGAAGTTTGATATTAAAATTAACAATAAAGATTGCCTGGATAGCGCGATGGCAAGCGGTAAGGGTGCTATTTTACTAGGTAGCCACGTTGGTAGTTTTGAAGCTATGCGGTGTTTAGCAATTCGACATAAACAATTGCCATTAAAGATTCTCATGTACCGTGATCATAACGCGATGAGCACAAAGGTATTGGATGAACTAAATCCTGACGTTGCCAATTCCGTGATTAATTTAGCGGATGACTCTGCGCTATTAAAAATGAAAGAAGCTCTGGATCAAGGTTGCTTAATTGGCATGCTAGGTGACCGAGTACTTGAAGGTGAAAAGAAAGTCGTTTGCAACCTACTAGGAGAAGAAGTGCTATTGCCTGCTGGTCCGTTTAGTTTAGCCTTAATGCTGGGTGTGCCGGTGGTCGGTTTTTTTGGTATTTATGAGGGTGGCAATCGTTATCAAGTCCAGCATTCATTACTTTATAGCGGTGAAAAAATCGCACGCGCTGAACGTGATAGCCAAGTGAGCATATTAACGCAGCAATATGTCGATAGCATTGAAAAGGTGTTGAAAGATTTTAGTTATAACTGGTTTAATTTTTACGATTATTGGCGAGATACAAAGTGAAATTTTTTTTGATCGCCACTCTATTTTTACAAAGCCCTATCTTACTGGCTGATGCCTTAACGGATAGGCTAAACGGATTTGCTAGCCAAAAAAATCTGCAAGGATCTTTTGTAGAAATGTGGTCGGCTAGCTATTTAAGCGAACCATTGGTAACACAAGGTAAGCTGTTTTATAAGGCGCCTGACCAATTGATAAAAATTATTGAAAGACCTGACGCTATTGTTCAGACAATAGAAAGTGATCAGCTCACGATTAAACGTGATGAGGATTTACGTACACTACAGCTATCCGAACAGCCTACATTAGCAGCAGGGATATATGCTTTACGTTCTGTCTTGCAAGGTAGTAAGAAGAACCTAAAGCAATACTTTAATTTAAGATTTAATGAATTTGATTCGGGTTGGACGCTAAAGTTGTTACCTAAACAGCCCGTTGTTGCCGAAAAAATTAAAGTTATTATTCTGCGCGGAACAGATAATAAGATTCAACAAGTGCGCATTCAATATCATAATGGTGACAGTTTACGCACCGAGATATCTCATGACGGTTAAACGGCCGTTAGTTTTTTCTTTGCTTATTGGCTTAATGCTCGTTGGCTTGATAGTGGTGTATTTGACTTCGCAGTTGAAAGTAGTCAGCGACATGGGACAGTTTATGCCGGCTGCAAGGCAAGATCCGCAGCTACAGGCATTACTGAGTGAAATACAGAACGGCCCGGCCGCGACCGCATTAATGGTTCGTCTTTATGGCGCTGAACCAGATAAACTGGCAAAACTTAGTAAAACGCTTAGAAATCGATTACGTGCAGATAATGTTTTTCGAGAAGTACGAAACGGTAACGGTGCAACAGATTGGCGTGTTGTTGAAAGCTTATTTCCACATCGCTATTTAATTGGCAACGAGATAGATTGGAGTGCTAAAGGGTTGCAGGATACCTTTTCTCAACGCTTGCGTGATCTGCGATCGGGTGCGGGACCCGCGCTGAGTGATTTTCTAACGACTGACCCACATCTATCTTTTCTAAGTTACGTACGTGGATTATTGGATTTAACCGGCCCGCTCACAAAACATGGGGTTTGGTTTGCATCAGAATATCAAAGTGCATTGATGTTGATCCAAGTGCGCAGTGAAGGACTTGATATCGAGAAAATGCAAATAGCATTAGAAAATATTAATGGCAGCTTTGCTGAACTTGCTGCAGAGTCAAATATTAAAGTCGAGATTGCTGGCCCCGGTGTCATGGCAGTTGAAACCAAAGCAGCTATTGAACAAGTTATGAAGCGCATGACAATCTTTATTATTGTTATGTTGGCGGCTGTTTTTATTTACGCCTACCGAAGTTTGTATTTACTAATGTTGGCAGGTTTTCTTTTATCTACTTCGGTTGGTTTTGCACTGGTTGCCACGCAGATGATGTTTGGTGTAGTGCACAGTATTGTACTGGTGTTTGGTATCACCTTATTGGGTGTATGTCTGGATTACCCATTACATCTTTTTAGTCATTGCCGACAAAGTGAAAGTGCATCAACTAGTTTGAATCTGATATGGCCTACTTTACGCTTAAGTGGCATCTCTTCCATTTTAGCTTTTCTGGCTTTACTCGGCAGTGGCTTTGATGGCTTAAGTCAGTTAGCGATATTTGCTGCCTGTGGCCTGACAATGGCATTACTGCTAACACGTTATGGTTTAGCCAACTTCTTATCGGCAGATCGTGCTACGCCAAGGTTGTGGAATATACATCTTTCCCTGAAATCTGTGCACAAAGCAATAATTTCAATATTATTGTTGAGTGCGCCGATTTTTATTATTGCGCAAACGGGAAATTTCTGGGAAGACTCTATCGAAGCGATTAGCCCAATTCCCGCCTCAGCGAGAGAAAGTGATCGACGTTTGCGACACGCACTGAATGTGCCCGAAGTGTCGCATGTTTTCATTAACGCCGGTGATAGCGTTGACGAAGTGTTAGCATCCAGTGAAACGCTGCAGATCAAGTTAAATGAATTAAAGGCATTAGGTATTATAAAAAGTATCTGGTCACCATCACAGGTTCTGCCTTCAATTGCGACGCAACAACAACGACAATCAAAGATTCCCTCTGCAAAGCAGTTGCAAAGAAATCTTGAGAGTAGCTTGGAAACGTTACCATTTAAACCAGCAGCTTTTGTATCCTGGTTAGATGTTGTGTCTACTAGCAAAAAATTAGCGCCATTAAGTTATGCTGATATGTCAGCAACTGTGCTTGCGGATGCGCTTCGACAAGGTTTATTTCAGTCTGGAGAACAGTGGTTAGCGGTTACCAGGATTGGCGGTATCCGTTCAGACGTTGAATTGAATGGCTGGTTAGAAAATAACCTCGATGTAAGTGATAGCCACGTACATATTAAAACCGCGACAGAAGGTTTGCTAATAGAATATCGACGTACTACTTTTCAACGTTTAATTGCGGTGGCGATTGTGCTGGCCATTATTGTCGCAATCTGGTCTCGCTCTGTGATGAGAACGGTTTGGGTGTTACTACCAGTAGGGATAGGTATTGGCAGTGGTATTATGGTGCCATTACTAATAGGCACGTCGATAAACGTTTTTCATTTACTGGCTTTATTATTAGTGTTTGGAATGGGCTTGGATTATAGTTTGTTCTTTAATCGAACCGGCGGCGATATGCTTGAAACTCAGCAACGACTACATGCTATTAGTATTAGTGCACTTACCACTGCAGCAGCTTTTTCGATACTGGCTTTTTCAACCGTACCAGTATTGGCGGCGATTGGGCAAACAGTCAGTGCGGGTGTGATCGCTTGTTTTGTTTCTGCCTGGTTATTGGCCGGTGCACAACAGTCCGGTGTTCAAGGAGCAATCGTTTGAAAATAATGCAGCCATTATCAGTGACCGCCAAAACGCTAGTTAATGCCTGTGGCCATGGCGCTGAGGCGATACACGATGCACTATCGAGTAATCGCACAGGCTTAGCCGAGCAAAGTTATCCAAATTTAAACTTCTCTACCTGGTTAGGCAAGACTGAGGGTATTGATGATATTGAGCTTGAAAAGAATTTAAGCCGATATCATTGTCGAAATAATCAACTCGCCTGTTTGGCATTAGATACCGATAATTTTCGCCACTCGGTGACAAAAGCAATAGATCAGTATGGTGCACAGAGAATTGGTTTATTTGTGGGGACCAGTACATCGGGATGTGCTGAGACAGAAAACGGGTATCGTTATGCCCGTCAGCATGACGGTAACCTGCCTGATGACTATGAGCTTTTATATACTCATAACATCGGTTCTTTACAGGACTATGTGCAACGTTCGTTGGGCCTAAATGGCCCCGGTCATACTATTTCAACCGCCTGCTCGTCCAGCACTAAAGTGTTTGCTGCTGCTTATCGACACATCGCCTCAGGTCAATGTGATGCGGCGGTTGTGGGTGGTGTTGATTCGTTGTGCTTATCGACGTTGTATGGCTTTAACTCGCTACAGCTAATTTCGGATGATGTTTGTCGGCCTTATGATCTAAATCGCAAAGGCATCAATATTGGTGAAGCCGCCGGTTTTGTTTTACTCGAACGAGTAGAAGCGGGTCATGGCAAAGTAAAATTAAAAGGTTACGGAGAGTCTAGTGATGCTTTTCATATGTCATCACCCCATCCGGACGGTGATGGTGCTGTACAGGCAATGGTGCAGTCGTTAGCAAAAGCAGGGTTAGATGCTAGCGATATTGGTTACTTAAATCTGCATGGCACCGCGACGCGAAATAATGACAAAGCCGAAGCAAGAGCTGTTGAGAGAGTGTTTGGTGATATGAGTTCTTGTAGCTCGACCAAAGGTTTTACCGGCCATACTTTAGGGGCTGCGGGGATTACTGAAGCGATAATCTCAATTTTAGCACTGGAGGAAAGTATTTTACCGGGTAATTTAAATTTAACCACTAGTGATCCTGAATTAGCAATTCAACCATTCACGCAAACAACGGATCATTCAGTTGAAAATGTTATGAGTAATAATTTTGGTTTTGGTGGCAGTAATTGCAGTGTTATCTTTGGTTGGTAAATGACAGTCTATATAAATGATATTGCGGTAATTGGTCCGGGCTTAGTCGAGAGGCGTGACACGCGTTCGATTTTGCGTGGCGAAGAAAGTTGGCAATATGAAGAGTTGCCAACATTAAAACCGGAAATGCTGCCGGCAAATGAAAGGCGCCGTACCACACCAGTCATTAAATTAGCACTGGAGTGTATACAGGGCCTATTAAGAGATACTGACGATTTGCAGTCAATGACGACAGTGTTTGCTTCTTCTGAAGGTGATTTAGGTATCGTTGATAAAATGTGTACAGCCTTGGCGGAAGATGAAAAGAATATATCACCAACGATATTCAGCAACTCGGTGCACAATGCGCCAGCAGGCTATTGGTCTATCGCGGCCTCAATGCGTGGTGCATCAACAAGCTTATCAGCAGGTGATGCCACTTTTATGTGTGGGCTTCAAGAAGCAGTCAGTCAAGTCGACGTTGAAGGCGGTACAGTTTTATTTGTGGCTTATGATTACCCCGCGCCCGCGATGTTAGATAGTAAACGGCACTTTGAACATCCATTGGCTATCGCAATGCGTTTAGGAGATACCGCTGAATACAAAGCCTTAGGCACACTTTCCCTAGAAGGTATAGTGGATACAAAGCAGAGTTCCTGCCGAAACCCTTCGCTTGAAACTTTACGTCAGGCGTTACCAATTGGTTGTGGCTTGCCGCTGGTTGAAGCGCTAGTGCGCCGAGCGCGGATGCATGTAGACATTCCTTATTTACGTGATGCGTTATTTCGTATCTCTATTTCACATTAATAATTTATGATGATTAATCGCGATATTTGTGAATTAATTCCACACGCGGGTTCAATGTGTTTATTGCGTAGTATTAAAAGTTGGGATGACACGCATATCACTTGTTTAAGCAATAGTCATCGCGACACAAATAACCCGCTTCGTAATGAACTGGGTTTGCCAATGGTCGCTTTGCTAGAATATGGCGCGCAAGCGATGGCTGTTCATGGTGGCTTGTTAGCTGAAAAAGATTATGCAACGATGCAGCAAGGTTTTTTAGCGGCATTACGTAATATAAAACTAGCATCAGGCTGGTTGTCTGATATTGAAGATGAACTAGAAATTAGTGTTGAGCGAAATTTCGCCGATGCAGGTAACATGATATATACAATGAGTATATCCGCAGCCGGAATAGAATTAGCCAGTGGTCGAGCGACCGTGGTGGCACAATTTAGTGAAGAAGAAAAATGATAATGAAACGAGCGATAATTACAGGTGGCAGTGGTGATATTGGCAGTGCGATTGCGCAGTCTTTAGCAAGCGCTGGTCATTTTGTTTATGTTCATGCCAATAACAATATTGATCGTGCTGTGAAAGTCGTGAGCGAGATTCGCGAGCAAGGTGGTCAGGCTGAAGCGGTGCAATTTGATGTCTGTGATAATTCTGCCACACAGGCTTCAATTGATAACATTCTAGCTCAGGGACCGATACAAATTCTGGTTAACAATGCCGGTATTCACAGTGACGCAGTAATGGCTGGCATGAATACTGAGCAATGGAATAATGTTATCGATGTTAATTTAAATGGTTTTTATAACGTCACCCAACCGTTATTACTACCGATGATAAAAACCCGTTGGGGTCGCATTGTTAACATGGCTTCAATTGCAGGCGTGATGGGTAATCGCGGTCAGGCAAATTATGCAGCGGCAAAGGCGGGTTTGGTTGGCGCCACTAAATCAATGTCACTTGAAATGTCATCACGCGGGATAACCTCAAATGCGATTGCGCCCGGTATTATTGCTGGTTCAATGACAGATGAAGTTTTTAGCAAAGAAAAGATTAAACAATTAGTGCCAATGCAACGAGCCGGTTCCGCTGAAGAAGTCGCGGCATTAGTTAAGTTTTTAACCTCTGATGAAGCCAGTTATATCACCGGTCAGGTCATTGGTGTGAATGGTGGGATGGCCTAATTAGCCAGCCGGTTATTGAAGCCGCGATAACATACGCTGATTGCCAGTCAGTTTTGCATAAACTCTACCAGTTAAATACCAATGCAGATGAAAAGCTTCTGCTAATATCGTTAAAATTCCACCAACACTCGCCGAATAAGCTTCTTCTGCTGAACACCGTTCGATTTTAAAACCAAAACCCTCTGCTATTAAACTGGCGCGCGCGAGGTGGTAGCGATTAGTAATTAAGCTAATATGATTATCATCTTGTAGAAAATGTGTTTTTAAATTTTTTAAATTCTCAAGTGTGTTTCGAGATGCTTGTTCGAGATATATATTGTTAGTCTCTATATGATCTTGAAGATAATCGCGGCCGGCTTGTGCTTCGCTAATGTCAGCACTGCCAATAATGCCGCCTAAGATATAAATCTGTTTATCAGCATTATCCTTAACCAAACTAACAGCGCGATCTAAGCGCTGGCGGAAGCATAAACCAGGCAGATTATTTCGTAGTCGTTTGCCAAAGATGACGATTTTATTGGCCTTGCATTGTGTTGTTGAGTCAATAGCAATGAGCAGCACATACAAGAAAGCGAGTAACAAAGACGTGCCAGCGGTGAGCAGCATCAACAAGCATGAAACCCCCAGCATTAAGTAGCCGTCGGTATCGGTCTTATCATCTTGCCGGGGAATAGCGTGAGGCACGATACAACCGCGATACAGGCCCGGTAAATACAGTCCGCGGCTTAATAATGAGCGGCCGACCATAAGGGTTATTAAGGTGATGTCGCTGACACCACGAAAATGACTGGCTCTTGCTGATTTTTCATAAATAGCAGGGATAGCAACAGAAACACTGCGTATCCCTTGCTGTGCAGCTTTAATCAGAATTTCACTTTCAAACACGAAGCTGCGACGTTTTGAAATAGGAATCGTCAGATCGTCAAAAAGCTTATAAGGATAAACTCGAAAACCGGACTGGCTGTCTGAAATAGGGTAGCCAGCCGCCCAGCTAATCCAGAAGTTCGCAATGCGATTAGCATAATAACGCTTGGCAGGAATGCTTGATTTATCTGCCAAACGCGCACCGATAATAATATGGTTAGGCTTGTGTTTGGCCTTGTCTAATAACATCGGGATATCTTCAGGACGATGTTGGCCATCAGCATCGAGTGTTACGATATATTTGACCTTGTTATGGAGTGCGAACTGAATACCAGTCCATAAACTAACGGCTTTCCCCTTGTTCTTTTCATGTTTAATAAAGTTTATAGATATGTCATCTAATTGAGATGCCGTGTCATCGGTTGAACCATCATCGACAACAATAACCAGCGTCGAATAGGCTAATGCCCGTTTAGCAATGTCACGAATCGTCGCTGTTTCATTGTAAGCGGGGATGACAATGGCGAACTCATGTTTTTGGTTAGATACGGACATTGTTTCTCTTAAACTTGTTTCATACAGAGGTGAAATTGTATATCCTTAATCATCTATTTGAAATGAATATTAATTGGGAGAGCACATGAATAAGAAATTCTATTTTATCGTCGCATTTATGATTAGTTTACTTGCATTAAGTGGTTGTCGTACGGCGCCGGTATTGAATATTACTGATGCTCCAATCGCGATTAAGGCTAAGTACTCTGAGTCAGATGTGAAGGGAGCGATCACACGTGCTGGCGGTGCACTTGGCTGGATAGTAAAAGAAAATGGTCCGGGTAAAATGACTGGCACATTGGTACTTAGAAAACATGTTGCAGTTGTCGCTATTTCATACAGTAAAAAAAGTTACAGCATTCAGTACAAAGATAGTACAAACCTAGATTACGATGGCACTGGCATTCATGGAAACTATAATGGTTGGGTTCAGAATCTAGATAGAAATATTCAAGTGCAGTTAGCAAATCTTTAAAATTTAATTTAAGTAAAAAAATAAAAGCCTGCACATAATTGTGCGGGCTTTTTTTATGCCAAAACATTAATAATGTTTTAAATAATTTAAAAGTTTATAAATACATTTTTATTTTATTAAATATTAAAAATAACTTCATTGAATTAAAACCATTAGTCGCTAACTAACGTAAGGTTAAAACGAATACTCGTTGTTAGTTAAAAAGGTTTATAAATGTTAAAGAAAGATGCAATGAATAAAGTGGTTGCTGCGTTAACGCTTAGTACACTAGGGTTAATCGCTCAACCAACCACAGCAGCAGATAGCAATTGGTATCTTGGTGCTGGTGCAGGACGTGCTGAGTCTGATATTAGTTCAGGAGATACAGTTGGTGCATTACAAGGAATCGGTGCAACGGGTGTGTCAGCATCAGTTGATGATGATGATACTGCTTATAAATTGACGGTAGGTTATGAGTACAATTCAAATTTTTCTATTGAAGCTGGTTATGTGGATTTTGGTGAAACGGAAGTAAATGCAAGTGGTTCACTTTCTGGTGTGCCATTTACAGCCGATGCGGAGTCAGACAGCTATGGACTGACACTAGCCGCTGTCGGTAAGTGGAATATTGGTAATAACTTTTCCTTACTTGGTAAAGTCGGTGCTTTCTACTGGGACGCAGATATTGATGCAACCGCGACGGCGTTAGGAATTAGCGCCAGCGTTGATGACAGTGATGATGATGTTGATTTCTTCTATGGCGTTGGAGCGCAATATGATTTTGATCAGTTTGCATTGCGCGCGGAATACGAAGTTTATAATAATGTCCTAGAAGAAGACATCGACGTATACACGCTTAATTTGCTTTACCGCTTCTAAGCTTACCTTCAAGTTAAGATGTAAAGGCCGGGTTAATCTCGGCCTTTTTTGTTTAAGAGTATTCCCTGCCTTTCATTTCACTGGATGTTATCGAACAAAAATTTGGACATCTAGCAGAAAATGTTTTTGTTTTAGGGCTAAACTTATTGATGTAATCGTGTTCAAAGCTAAATACCAAGTAGCGGAACTTTGCATTATGAAGATTGCCCAACACGCCTTATTCGCCATTATTGCTTTCTATGCGGCTAATTTCTTTTTAAATCAGCCGCTTAGCATTATTGTGACTGAGTCTATCGCCGCTGAGGCAGCGCAAATTAGCAAATTACTTGAGCGGTTAAGCGCCAGTGATAAAGCATTAAAAAATGCTCGGAGTGATTTCCAAAACCAGCAACAACTTGGTCAGTTGGGTGCCTCTGAAGTCATTGATTTTTATGGTTATTTGTCTCAGTTACAGAAGCAAGTAAGTAAGGATTGCTCTGCCCTAAAGGGGGCTGGTTACGATATTAGCCAGCAAAGACCATGTGATGGACAAAATACTGCCTCTCAACCGTCTGAGGCTGAACAGGCAAATGAACAAACACGCGGTGATAAAGTCTCGCAGCAAAATAGCCAGTTAAGTAAGGAACTGGGCGAATTTGATGAGATGATGCTGCAGGAACAAGCGCGTGTTAAAGCAGCAGCACCACCTGGATCAAATGGGCAGGCTGGGGGCCAATCAGGAGGCGGGCAATCAGGTCAGGCGCAAAATGCCAACTTGAACAGTGGTCAGGCTGGCGCGGGTGCGCAGCCGCAAGGAGAGGTTTCTACTGAAGCCTCTGCGCCAGGAGCTGGCGCAGAAAAAACAGTCAGGACAGAGCGCTTTCCAGAGCCTGTTGATACGCCTAATGGCAGTGACGACGACTTAGTCGCCCGCCAATTGCGCGAAGCAGCCGAACAAGAAGCAGATCCCGCGCTAAGAGCTAGACTATGGGATGAATATAAAAAGTATAAGCAGGGAATTTAGCGATGTTACTTCGTTTTACATTATTGTTACCGATTGTGCTGGCGCTGTTATCGGGCTGCACAACGATTGGTTTTAGCCAGAGTGCTGAACCAGAAGCGGTGTTGAAAAAGCCAGCGCAAGAAATTGCTGAAGCAGAGTTGCTTGATGTTTGGGTAGAGTTATTTTCACCAGGCACCTTACCGGAAGATAAAGAAGATGCGTCCGGTTTATCACTGGAAATACGTAAAGCAGAAGCACGTTATATGCCTGTGCAATTAAGAGACACCATGGCGAAAACTGGCTACTGGGGTGCGGTGCGCGTTGTGCCACAAGGTAATCAGGGTGGCGAGCTGTTGGTTAAAGGCACGATCAATAGCTCGGATGGCGAAACCGTTGAACTGCGTATTACCGCCTTAGATGCGGTCGGGCGAGAATGGTTTAGTCGTGATTACGATGCTGAAATCACCGTTGAAGATTATAAAAAGTCAGAACGGACCGCGCGAGATGTGTATCAACCTTTGTATAACACCATTGCTAATGATTTAGCGGAATACCGCAGTTCGTTAAAACCGAAAGAGATTACCGAAATACGCCGTGTCGCTGCGTTACGATTTGCGGCTAACCTAGCCCCCGATGCGTTTGCTAGTTATGTTCAGGAAAAAGACGGCGAGTATAAAGTCATTCGCCTGCCCTCTGACGAGGATCCAATTTTCCAACGTGCTAATGCCATTCGAGATCGTGATTTTTTGTTGGTTGATACCCTCAATGGTCACTTCGACAATTTTAATAAAAACATGCAGGTGCCTTATACACAATGGCGAAAAACAAGGCTGGATGAAGTGCTTGCCTTGCGTGAAATAGAAACTGAGGCGAGAAATAGAAAGTTGTTGGGTGCAGCAGCGATTATTGGTGCTATTGGTGTGCAGATTTTAGGCGGCAGTGAGAACCGCGGTGCTGCAAATGTTGCTAGCGGTGTACTTGTCGTTGGTGGTGCCGCTGCCTTGAAAAGTGGCTTTGATAAAGACTCGGAAACCACGATTCATCGAGATGCGATTGCTGAACTTGGTGATTCTTTTGCCGCAGAAGCAGAGCCACTGGTGATTGAGGTTGAAGGTGAAACGCATGAACTTACCGGCTCCGCTGAAATACAATATAAAAAATGGCAGAGCCTGATGAAGCGTATTTATGCTGCCGAAACAGGTTTACCTGTCGCAGAAACTGACCCTCGAAAAACTTTATAAGCGAGTTAACAATATAGTGCCTGAAAGCCCTTCCGATAAGCCGGCTTTGAATCCGCCACTGCGCCCACCTGGTGCGCCTGCTCAGACCGCTGCCGTAACGGCTGTTGCCGATGGTGGTTCATCAGCAAAATGGTTATGGGTTGGACTGTGTGTGAGTGCACTGTTGATTGTATTTGTAATTTTTGTATTGCCCTATCTGGTAGCGTCTCCGAGCGGTGAACCTGAGCAGATTATCCAGATTCCAACGAATGCCCAGCAGCCTTCAACTAATCTCAGTGTTATCGCTGAAGCTAATAAAGCCGCAGAAGAATATTTAAAGTTAATCGCTGAATTAACCCTGATCAATGCAGATAACTGGGGCGATGAACGTTGGCAACAGGCCGACACACTAGCAAGTAAAGCAAATACACTTTTTACAGAACGTCGTTTTAGTTCAGCCATAAAGCACTATGCGCAAGCCAGCGAAACATTGGTGCAACTGCAAGCAGATCGAGAAAATTTACTGAGCGATACCTTAAACCAAGCAGGCATCGCGTTAGAAGATCAAAAAATAAAAAAAGCACGTGAAAAATTTGAGCGAGCTTTAGTAATTGATGATAGTAGTCAGGTAGCTCAAGAAGGTCTTAAAAGCACTAATGTACGAAAAGAAGTATTAGCGTTGATGATAAAAGCAAAACAAGCTGAAAAAAATGCAGAGTTTCGTACAGCACAAGTAGTCTACCGTGAAATTTTAGCACTGGACGATAATTACTTGTTGGCCACACAAAGACTAAAAAACGTAACGTTAAAAATATCTCAGGATCGGTTTCGCACTTTAATGAGTAAAGCGTTATCTGCACTAGATAAAAATAAAATATCCACAGCAAGAAAAGCGCTTTCGAAAGCGAAAAAATTAAAACCCAATGATCCCGCCTTACGTGACGCAATAAAGCGCCTAAGCTTAGTCAGCCAGCAAAATGTGCTCGATGATATGCGTGCACAAACGAAAGTAAATGTTCAACAAGAAGATTGGCAAACAGCAATAGATACTTACAAAAAAGCCTTAAAGATTGAATCGAATGCAGCTTTTGCCACCACTGGGTTGAGTTATGCTCGTCAACAGCTATCTAAGAATCGCCAGTTTGATAACTATATTTCAACTCCAACTCGACTATATTCACCTGAACCATTAGTTAATGCACAAAGACTGATTAATACGGCTGAAATCGATGCGAGTACTGAGCCCAAGTTGTTTGCTAAATATTCTTTATTAAAAGAATATGTGACTCAGGCTTTAGTGCCATTGCCACTAACGCTTCACTCAGATGCTAATACAGATATTGTTATTTATCATGTCGGTAAATTTGGCCGGTTCAAAAAGCGACAACTTAATCTAAAGCCCGGAAAATACACCGTTGTTGGTGTAAGAAGCGGTTATCGTGATGTGCGTAAGATTGTTAGTTTATTACCAGGGCAAAAGGCGCCAATTATAGAAGTGCGCTGCGAGGAAAAAATTTGAGTCGTCTTTACTTTATTCAGGATGAACAAGGGCCACACCCTCTTGAAGGAGATGCAATGCCATTGTCGGTAGGTAGTACTGACGATGCAGCAATTAAGATTAAGGGTATCCCTATAGATTCTATTGTGGCACATATCGCTGAGTCCGATGGCTACCCCTATATACAGCCATCACAAACTCAACATACTGTTTATCACAATCATTGCCGTATTAACGATTCAACCTGGCTGAAATCAGGTGACTGGGTGCAGATAGGTGAATCGGCACTCAATTGGCAAGTGAGCGGTGAACAGACTTATATCCATGTCACCCCGGCACATGAGCAACCAATGCCACGACCACAACAACCGGTGTCACCGATTGAACCCGTTGTGTCTACGGAGCCAGTGCTGCCGATTAATACGGAAATTGTATTGACTGACAGGCAACGAATAATTCGTCGCAGTGCGATTGGTATACTTATTACACTAGCATTGATGGCTTTTCTTCTTATTTTTATAACGCCGATAAGCATCCGTTTTACACCCGAGTCAGCAGAATTTTCAGTGAATGGCTTTCCTCCTGCAATTCCATTTGCAGGAAGATTGATGTTACTACCGGGTGAGTATCGTGTTGAAGCGAAAGAAAAGGGTTACCGAGATTTTGATCAAGCATTTACGGTTAGCTCAGGCGAGTTTCAGGACTTTAATTTCACTATGAAGGAGTTACCGGGTTTACTAACGGTAGCGTTAAGCCCAGATGTGCCTTACAAATTATATGTTGACGATAATAAAACGGCCTTTAAGTCGGACGGACGTGCTGAGCTTGAACGTGGTGAAAGAAAAATTCGTATTGAAACGGATCGATATCTTAGCTATGAAAAAATAATAGAAGTTGAAGGCTTTGGTAAACCACAAGCTATCACACTAGCATTAAAACCAGCCTGGGCAGCAGTAACAATTAATAGCGAACCGACTGGAGCGACCGTCACGCTTGGTCAACAAGCATTAGGTGAAACGCCGTTGCAAACTGATGTGGTACAAGGGGTAAGAGTATTTGAGTTAAGTTTACCTGCATATAAAACGGCCAGTATCGAGAAGGTTGTGACGGCAGGTGAAGATTTCAGTGTAGAAAAAATAAAACTCATTCCTAAAGATGGAAAGTTGGTTGTAGGCAGTGAACCGAAAGGCGCAACCATTACTGTTAACGGGCAGTTCTTTGGTACCACACCTTCTACTATTGTTCTGGCATCAAATAAAACACACCGCTTAAAATTGTCCAAACCTGGGTTTAAAACAGCACAGAAGAAAATAAAGCTTAAGGCAGAAGAGAAACAGCGACTAACACTGAGTTTGGCGCAGCAATATGGCACTGTATTCGTTCGTAGTGTGCCCGCGGATGCACAGTTGTTCGTTGATGGTAAGCTAAAAGGTGAAGCCACACAGCGGATAAGATTATCGACCCAAAATCATACCTTAACGATAAAAAAACCAGGCTTCACTGAGCAGACAGTTTCAATTACTCCTCGTGCGGGTGTCAGTCAAACACTGAATATTGCATTAAAGACAGTGTTGCAAACAAAACGAGAAGTCACTCCGTTAAAATTCTCAACTTCTGCAGGACAAACACTACGTTTATTAAGACCTGGCGGCGCTTTTAAAATGGGCGCATCGCGTCGTGAAGCAGGTCGGCGTGCTAACGAAAGTCCTCGCCTCGTACAGCTAAAAAGGCCGTTCTATTTTGGTGATAAAGAAGTGACTAATGAGCAGTATCAATTATTTAAACGTCAACATAACTCAGGAACAGGTGAAGGCGCATTGTTGAATGTGCGTAATCATCCGGTGGTTAAAGTAAGTTGGGAGGATGCGGCACAATATTGTAATTGGTTAAGTAAAAAAGAAGGCTTGCCTGCAGCTTATGAATTGCAAGAAGGAAAATTTAAGCTAGTTCGACCCTTAAACAAAGGATATCGTTTACCAACTGAGGCAGAGTGGGTCTACGTCGCACGAATACATCAGCAGTCGTCACCTGCCCGTTACCCATGGTCGGGTTCCTACCCACCAAAAACGGTTATTGGAAATTACGCCGACGCTCAAATCAGTGATGTGCTAGCAGATGTGGTACCCGGTTACGATGATCGCTATCGTGGCACTTCACCAGTGGGAAAGTTTGCCTCACGTCCTGAAGGTTTTTATGACCTTGGCGGCAATGTTGCTGAATGGACGAATGATTATTATGGTGTTTATCCGGGTAAGGCGAATAAATTAGTGGTTGATCCGCATGGGCCTAAAACAGGTGAACACCACGTAGTCAAAGATGCCAGTTGGCGACATGGTAATATTACCGAGTTACGACTCAGTTATCGTGATTATAGCCGTGTAGGGCGAAATGATCTCGGTTTTAGAATTGCTCGTTATGCCGAATGAAGGAGTATCACTAATGCTAATTAGATTACTACTGAGTGTTTTATTGATATCTAGCAACATAATTTGTCTGGCAGCAGATGAACAAAAGACTCAACAACAAAAATCTGCCGATGAGAAAAAGAAACAACAACCTGTGCGTGTATCACCACCTATTAAACAATTTATCCCGACTGAAAAAATTGAAGCTGACAGTGCAATATCACTGCCGGTTGATATTTAAGTGAGCTTATTATGAAAAAGGCCTTTCCTGTAGAGTTTGTTTATCAATTATTTTCCTTATTGATTGCCTTTATTATTGTCCACAGTATTTATGTCACGGTGGTTCGACCACAGGCAGAAGTTTTTATTGCGCAGGAAAACCTTGCGCTGGAAGCAAACCCTGAATACCAGCAGCAACGTTCTTTTTTAGTAGTAGTAAAAGACTACGAGCAGGAAAGTTGTTTTATCTTAATGTTTTGGGCGTTATCAATACTAGGCTTTAAAGGTCGTGATGTTTATCGACAACAAAAAATGCTTGAAGTCGATCTTCTGAATTTGCCAGAAAACTTACCGATAGGACCTGAAGACACACGGGATATCATTTCTCGATTGAACTTACTCTCGGAAGAGATAAAGAAGTCCATTCTCCCCCGAGCATTACTAACGGCTATAGAACGTTTTTCCGCCACGCGTAATGTACAAGATGTGTCGACAGCGGCGAGAGACGTGTGTGACTCTGAAGGCGAAAGAATGAGTTCAGAGCTATCGATTATTCGCTATATCGCCTGGGCGATTCCTTCTGTCGGTTTCATTGGTACCGTTCGCGGTATTGGTGATGCACTTGGCCAGGCGCATCGTGCCGTTGAAGGTGATATCACTGGTGTGACAGCAAGTTTAGGCGTTGCTTTTAACTCTACTTTTATTGCACTAGTGATTAGTATCGTGCTGATGTTTTTTGTCCATCAATTACAGTTAATGCAAGAACGGTTAGTGCTCGACAGTGAACGTTACGTTGATACCTGGATTGTTCGTCGCCTGCGAGGCCACGTCTTGCCATGAAAAGGCGTTCGGTCACACCGACTTCGTTAGCCTTCCTCGACATCATGTTTTGTGGTTTCGGTGCGGTGGTGTTGTTGGTGTTGATTCTTAACCATGACACTGTTGAAGCGCGAAATGAAACCTTTACCGATTTACGTCAAGAAGTGGTTAAACGTCAACAAGGTGTGTTGATATCAAGTCGCGCGTTAAGTGAGCAACAAGGTAAATTAGCCGCCACAGATGATGCGTTGGTGACAACACGAAATAAAAGTGAGCAATTAATAAAAGTCATTCGTGAATATCAACAAGAAATCGCGCAATTAACCAAAGCATCGCAAGCCAGTCGTAACAGCGTCAATAAACTTAGCGCCGATTTAAAACGACTAGAAAATCAAAAAAGTAAACTTAAAACGGCAGCATTAACCAAACCAAGTAATGGCAATAAAATCATTAATCGTACTGGAGATGGCGATCGGCAATACTTAACCGGATTGAAAGTGGGCGGTAAGCGCATACTAATTTTGTTCGACACCTCGGCCAGCATGCTAGATGAAACAGTGGTCAATATCATTCGCCGGCGTAACATGAGTGCAGCGCAAAAACGTAATTCCCCGAAGTGGCAGCGTAGCCTAGCAACCTTAGATTGGCTAGTGAGTCAAATCCCCGCGAAGTCACAGTTTCAAGTGTATGGTTTTAATACTCAGGCAACGTCCGCATTGGCGAATAGAGGTTGGTTGCAAGCCAGTAACGGCAATCAGGCTGAAGCAGTCATTGTGGCACTTAAACAGACGGTGCCTAAAGGGGGCACCAGTCTTTATAATGCATTTGCAGTGGCCAAAACCTTATCCCCCCGGCCTGATAATATTTTGCTTATTACTGATGGTCTTCCTACTCAGGGCAAGAAGCGGCCACAAACGACAACGGTGACATCACAGCAGCGTATACAACACTTTCTCGAAGCAACACAAGCATTGTCTGGCGCTATTCCGATCAACACGATTTTGATGCCCATGGAAGGTGATGCCGTTGCAGCCGCCGCATTCTGGAAATTAGCGATTGATACACAAGGCTCTTTTATGACCCCGTCACGAGACTGGCCATGAGTCGGCGCCGCAAACAAAGTAGAGAAATTGAAAGTTCGAATTTGTCTTTTCTTGATGTCGTATCATGCGGTTTTGGCGCGATTATTTTATTGTTGGTGATTATTAAAATTTCAGAACCACATGTAATAGAAAAGTTAGCCATTAACCTGAGTAATTTAGTTGCTAGCTTAATGCAGCAACAACAAGATATCAGTCAGGATACCATCGTTGTTTCACAGGCATTAAGTGACAAACAAAAAAAACTCATTGCTAAGCAACAAGCGTTGGCAAAATTGCAAGGTGATGCTTCTGTGATTCGAGGCCAATTCAAGGCGGTGAAAAGCGACTTTGATGCACAAGATATTATTCAAGGTCGTTTACAATCAACTCGTCAAAGTTTAACAGAGGAGATGAAGCGTTTGTTTGGCGCAAACCATCGCCGCACAGATGCAACCATTGGTGGCGTTCCTGTTGACAGTGAGTACATTATTTTTATTATTGATACATCGGGTTCGATGCATGATACCACTTGGCCACTGGTGTTGAAAAAGATCAAGCAAGTGTTGGCTGTTTACCCACGAGTAAAAGGCATCCAAGTGATGAACGACATGGGTGGCTACATGTTTTCGCAATATAGCCGTCGCTGGATCCCGGATACGCCGTCACGTCGAAAATCGATTATTACTCGCCTTTCGACATGGCGGCCTTTTTCCAACTCGAGTCCGGTAGAAGGTATCGAAACGGCTATTCGGAGTTTCTATTCAAAAGATAAGCAAATCAGTTTGTATGTGTTTGGTGACGATTTCGCACGGGGTTCAATTCAACGCGTGGTTGATACTGTCGATAGCTTAAATCGGACTAATCAATCAGGTAAGCGTCGAGTTCGAATTCATGCCTTAGGTTTCCCGGTTCTATTTAAGCGAGGTGGCATACCGGTTAATGCAATTCGTTTTGCGGCGTTAATGCGAAAACTTGCCGAAGATAATAATGGTAGCTTTGTCGGTTTAAATAGTACTAAACGTTAGGCACTAAGCAAAACAGCTCTTTTATTGATGCCTGTTAGCCATATTCCCACACAAATCTAAATATTTCTCAGTTAGTTTCGCAATATTAAAATTGATTAATGCAATGTCAGCATAGCTCGATTTTTTTAATATATTTAATGTAATTTATACATATATATGCCTTTTATTTCATGAGTTTATGACTTTATTGAAACCACAATAGATGAGTAGAGATACACGGCTTTATTAGTAAAAAGAATTAGATATTGTATCTGTGATTAAAGAAATACTGTCTCGCGCCGATTCCCATGTTACTGCATTCACTACCATCATCATCTTGGTCAGGGATGCCTCTATCATTTACACAGGAAATTAACCATGAAAAAGTTTTTATTACTAGGCTTAGCGCTTGCGGGTTTTTCAATGGTGGCGAATGCAGTATATGCCGCAGATATTAACTTAGGTGTGCAAGCACCGCGAAGTACTCTTAAAGCTAAAGCTAAATGGAGTGAGCTAGGAAAATACCTATCAGCTGAGATAGGAGGTAAAGTTAAGATTGTGCCACTAAAACCTGGCGCGACTGTGAAAGCAGTTAAGTCAGGAAAAGTTGATATGATGCTATCAAACCCTGTTATTGCAGTGCTGTTAACAAAAAAACACGGTGCATCAGCTGTTGCGACTATGAAGAAAAAAAGTGGCACTCAGTTTGCCGGGGTGATTATCACCAAAAAAGGTAGTGGTATTACCTCTGCAGCGCAGACAAAAGGTAAAAAAGGCATGGCCTTTAAGTTTAAAAAGTCAGCGGCTGCTTACGTGTTTCAGGTAAAACATTTAATGGATAAAGGTGTTGATCCTCACAAAGACTTTGCGTCGTTTAAACAAGCTAAAAAACAGGATGACATCGTATTAGCCGTTAAGGCCGGGATTATTGATGTCGGTTTTGTGAAGTCTGGTTTGCTGGAAGCAATGGAAAAAGAAGGCAAAGTTGCTGTCGCTGATTTTGATATCGTTGATAAAGCTAGCGACTCACTTAAGCACGTGCATTCTACTGCTCTATATCCGCAGTGGACAATGACTGCCGGGGCAAAAGCAGACGCAGCAACAGTTGAAAGTGTTAAAAAAGCGTTACTTAAGTTAACAGTAGACTCTGCAGCAAGTAAAAAGGCCGGAATTAAGGGTTTTGTAGCGCCACTAGACTTGAATGGTTTGGAAGCAACACTTAGTGCGCTGGGTTTAATTTAAGAAAATTTTAAAGTTATTTTGGAAGGTGAATAAGCCGGCAGCCGTGCCGGCTTATTAAACTGGCTAGGTTTTTCTAACGAACATAAGAAACTTAATGTTAGCCAGATATAGATATTTAGAAAGTGGAGGTTGTTAGTGTGAGTAGTGCTAAAAAAATTCTACGTAAAGCATCTTTTCTCAGTTGCGACATTGCAAACAAGTTTGCAATCGCCATTATGGTTAGCATGGCTCTGCTTTCTGTTATTGTTGGTTATCTTATTTATCAGCAAGAATCTAATACGTTAGATGAGCTATTGACTTCATCTAATGAGGTCGTTGAAAATATTTTTGATGATATTAAAAGCAAATCTGCCGAAGATGTTGCTGATAAAGCACAACAAATGGCTGAGTTTTTAGCACAGATTTCACCAGAACCAGTGGTAGATAGCGATCTTAGTTCATTAACGTCTTATGCAGAAACGGTAGTGAGCGATAGTGATATAAATTATGTTGGTTTCTTTGGTGAAGAAAATGTAGTGCTTGTTGAGGCAGGTAATAAATCTTCTGTTGATGAAGGAGATTTTATTAATGTTGATATATCATCTGAAGGCGAATCCTTGGGTGTCGTTAAAGTCGGTTTTTCACTGGCTAGGCTTGTAGAAGAGGAAAAAGCACTGCTTGAAAGTTACCAGGAAAATGTAGAACTGATTGATGAAGCAAAAAATGAAGCGCTCACTAATTCGTTAATTGGTATTTCTATTAGTATGACATTGGTGGCGATAATCGTTTCAGTACTGGCTTACTTTTTATTGAAAGTGATTGTCATAAGTCGATTATCGACGTTGGAAAATCGTTTCCATGATATTGCACAAGGTGAAGGTGATTTAAGACAGCGAGTCGAAGTAAAAGGTAACGATGCAATTGATCGGCTTGGCAATAATTTTAATATCTTTGTTGGAAAGATTCACGAGACAATGAAAGAAGTGACTGGTTTCACTGCTGATATCATGTCGGCATCTGAATACTTAACGGCTTCTGCCGCAGAATCGAAACAACTAACCGAATCTCAACGTGAAGAAATCACGTTATCAGTGACGGCAATTACTGAGATGACAGCAACCGTTGCAGAAGTAGCGCGCAACGCGACTGTTGCCGCGGAGTCATCACATGAAGCTGACAAAGAAGCGGGTACCGGTAAACTCGTGGTGATGGAAACCACCAAGTCGATCGAAAATTTAGCTAGCAGTGTGACCGGTGCTGCATCAGTTATTAATGAACTAGAGAAAGAAAGTAATAATATTACGGTTGTGATTGATGTTATTAAAGGGATTGCTGAGCAAACAAATTTACTCGCACTCAATGCAGCCATTGAAGCCGCTCGTGCAGGAGAACAAGGCCGCGGCTTTGCCGTGGTTGCCGATGAGGTTCGAACCTTAGCAAGTCGGACTCAAGAATCGACACAAGAAATTAATGCGATGATTGAAAGCTTGCAAAAAAGAGCAGGCGAAGCATCTCGAGCAATGGGTGCGGGAAGTGAATTGGCTGAAGAAACAGTTCAGCAAGCGACAAAAGCGGCTCAGTCATTAGATGCAATTACTTTGGCGGCAAGCACTATTACCGATATGAATACTCAGATTGCGGCGGCGGCTGAAGAGCAAAATGCGGTTAGCAATGAGATAAATAAAAATATCGTTTCAATCAGTGATTCAGCTGATAAGGCCTTTGATGTGTCACAACAAACGGCTGAATCAAGTAGCAACATGACTGAGTTATCATTCAAATTGAACGAGATTATCGGTCGATTTAAAGTATAAGGAATCGAAAAAATAGTTGCTGCCCCTTCATGCTGGGAATTCGGGACGAGAGAGCAGTGCGAAGGGGACCGACGGGCCTTCATCTGAAAAACTAAATTGGCGCGCCCGGCGGGAGTCGAACCCACGACCTTTGGCTTCGGAGGCCAACACTCTATCCAGCTGAGCTACGGGCGCATTTAGCGTGCTTATCTAATCTTGAGCAATTGCTCGTTTTTCCATCAAACCTACCACTATAAAGCGCTGCAAGGATACCCGTGAGCCGCTCTGGCGTCTATGACAAGTTCGGGTTATCAACAGTATTTATAGGGAATGCAATGATTTATGGTTTTTCCGAGCTGGTTTTGTGGCTATACTTGCCGGATATGGAACCTATAAGCAGGCTGCTGCCTGTGAAAACAATAAGATTAAGAGGTAATGAGGATGAGTCAAGACAAGCATATTATGCAAAATTTATGGACCGTTGTAATCGGTCTGGTGATCATTGCGCTTGTAATTTTTGGTCTAGCAAAGAATTTAACCGGTAATTTCTATTCACTCGATAGTGGCGAGCAGGATGACCCAGCATTGATTGAACGTATTAAACCGGTTGCTAATGTGACCGTTGCGGGTGATGCTCCGGCTAATGCTGCAGCGGTTAAGTTAAGCGGTAAAGATGTTTACACCAACGCTTGTTTTGCCTGCCATGGCACGGGCGCTGCGGGCGCACCGAAGCTCGGTGACAAAGCTGCCTGGACAGCACGTATTTCACAAGGCATGGATCTCTTAGTTGATCATGCGATTAATGGTTTTACCGGTTCGACTGGGGTAATGCCGGCGAAAGGCGGTCAAGCAGCCTTGTCTGATGAAGCGGTTAAATCTGCGGTTGAATATCTGGTGTCTGGAAGCAAGTAATTTCAGATAATCAGTAGTGAAAAGCAGCGCTTCGGCGCTGTTTTTTTTGCCTCAGCCCAATTCTACAGGTAATGGTCTAGCCAATTGGCAATCATCTTGCCGACATAGTCGGCGTCTTGTTGCTGGTTGAGCAGGTGATCAGCGCCGATCATGCTGATGAGCGAAGCCGGCTTGCCTGCATGTTTCATTATCTGCTCGGCATGTTCAAATCCGAGTAATTCATCGTCGACTGAATGGCAGACTAATAGCGGCTTCTGGAAATGGGCAAAGCTGGCGCCATCTTGCGGGTAATCCAAATCGTCAAAGAAATGCGGGTGAATAGTGAAATGGTTACCTCCAAGGGTAATAGTCGCCTCACCGGTGCGCATCACTTCTTCTCGTTTAGATAGAAAGACACGGGCGACATGACCTGGATCAGCTGGCGCAGAAAGGGTCACCGCCGCACGTGCACTAGGGATGCGTTTTGCCGCATGTAATATTGCCGTGCCGCCCAGCGAGTGACCGATGAGGATGTCGGCGGGGGCAAAGTTAGCCGCTAAATATTCTTCTACAGCGACAATATCGTCAACATTGGTGGAAAAGTGCGTGTCGGCAAAATTGCCTTCGCTATCGCCAATGCCGGTGAAATCAAAGCGCAATACTCCTAACCCTGATTTAGCCAATATCTCAGCGATAGTGTGAAAAGACTTAATACTGCGTGAGCAGGTAAAGCAGTGGGCAAAAATGGCCCAGCCTTTGACGTTGCCATTATTGGGTAGGTCTAGCTCAGCACCGAGCGTCGCACCTAAACTACCAGGAATTTGTAAACGTTTCTTCTGCATGGATGACTTCGTACTAATTAACAAAGGCTAATGGTACTTGATTACGCCCCATGCTGTTAGCTGCGTTCAGGTGATTTGTCTGTCCAGCCGTCGATAACCAATAGCTTCTTGTAAGTGCGAGGTTTGAATAGCGTCACTGTCGGCTAAATCGGCAATTGTCCGTGCCAGTTTCAAAATCCGATGCCAGGCGCGGGCAGAAAGCCCGAGTTTTTCGATCGCGGTCTCGAGTAATTGCCGATCGTGGCTTTGCAGCTGGCAAACGTCATCGATGGCTTGCGGGCTGAGTAAATGATTGACGCAATTGCCTCGATCGAGCTGCCGCTGGCGGGCTAGATTTACCCGATCGCGAACGGTCGCACTGTCTTCGTTTTTAGTCGCGTTATGGAGCTGCTGAAGTTGCACCCGCGGCACCTCAATATGCATGTCGATACGATCCAGCAAAGGGCCGGATATTTTGGCCCGATAACGTTGCACTTGTTCGCTGCTGCAATGGCAACGACCATTGTTATCGCCTAAATAGCCGCAAGGACAAGGGTTCATGGCGGCGATGAGTTGAAACCGTGCCGGATAATCTGCTTGTCGGGCAGCTCGTGAAATAGTGATGTGGCCGCTTTCAAGAGGTTCTCGCAAAACCTCTAGCACACGCCGTTCAAACTCAGGCAGTTCATCCAGAAAGAGCACGCCGTTATGAGCCAGCGAAATTTCGCCGGGTCTAATTTGGCTCCCCCCACCAACCAGTGCCACCGCAGATGCGGTGTGGTGGGGAGCGCGGAAGGGCCGTATTCGCCAGTTATCCGAGTTTAAACCATTGCTGCCAAGTGACTGAATAGATGCGGCTTCTAGTGCCTCGTCTTCGCTCATGGTCGGCAAAATACCGAGTAGTCGCTTGGCCAGCATGGTCTTGCCGGTCCCGGGTGGCCCCATCATGATGAGGCTATGGCCACCTGCTGCCGCAATTTCGAGTGCGCGGCGGGCGTGTTGTTGCGCATGTACGTCGGCAAGATCGTCAACGGGCACTGAATTGTTGTCGTTTGATGCTAATAAATGCGTTTCTTGAGATAAAACAGTAAGCGGTGCACTACCATTTAAGTGAGTGCACACTTCTAACAAATTACTTGCAGTGTATTGTTTTGAGTTACTAATCAAGGCAGCATCAGCGGCATTGGCGAGCGGTAAAATGAGTTGTCGACCAGCGGCTTTTGCAGCCAGCGCAATGGGTAAAGTCGCGGTGATTCCGCGTAATGCGCCGGTGAGGGCTAATTCGCCAGTAAATTCATAATCGCTTAATTGCGGCGCTTCGAGTTGCCCGGAGGCGACCAAAATACCGATCGCAATAGCCAAATCAAAGCGGCCACCTTGTTTAGGCAAATCAGCCGGGGCAAGATTAATCGTGATGCGGCGAGCCGGAAATTCAAACTGACTATTAATAATCGCGCTGCGCACACGGTCTTTGCTTTCGCGAACCTCGGCTTCAGGAAGTCCAACAATCGCCAGCGATGGCAAACCATTAGAAAGGTGTATTTCTACTGTGACCAGTGGGGCCTGTATGCCCTGACTAGCTCGGCAGTAAACAATGGCAAGAGACATATACATTCCTTGTAGTGGCTCAACGAGCATCCTGCTCAGGCCGTCTTAATTGGGGAGACTACTTAGTGTTATTTTCCAGTTCCGCTAATTTAGCCGCGAGTGTTTCAAGTTTTTCACGGGTGCGAGCCAGCACTGCAGTTTGCACATCAAACTCTTCACGAGTGACAAGTTCCATGCGACCCAACGCGGCAGTGACCGATGCCTTAATAACACGATCGAGATCGTCGCGAGCCATTCCCAAGCCTGAAGGCATAGCCTGGCGTAATTGTTCGCTCAGTGAGTCAATAAAGCCAGCAGTTTTATTCATGGTTGTTTTCCTTAAATGGCGATGATCGAGCCAGTCATTTGAACGCTATTGTAATGCAAAGGGCATATGCACTAAAGCAGTGATAATAAAGCACCAATTTAGTGCGTTAATGCTATGCAAAGCAGTGTTTTGGTGCACCAATAATTAGAACTTAAATAAACTTAGTACCATAAGTGTTTGTTAAATAGTGAATAACATTTTATGGCATAAACCATGCAATCTCTAATGTCGCTGGCGTGTTAGATCGTTAGTCAACCACCACATTATGAGGGACTCAGTTCCGAATAATAATAAAATTATAAATAGTTTTGGAGAACACAAATGAATAAAACCCTAACTAGCGTTGCGATTGCCGGCTTAATGGCCGTCACACCTGCAGCCTTTGCTGATGTTGAATTGAGCGGCAACATCGCATTAACAACTGACTACGTTTACCGTGGTATTTCACAAACAGATGAAGGTCCTGCTGTACAGGGCGGTTTTGATCTAGAGCATTCTAGCGGTTTTTATGCGGGTGTCTGGGCTTCGAATGTTGATTTTGTAGATGACAGTCAAACATCAATCGAAATTGATTACTATCTGGGTGTAGGTGGTGAATTTAGTAACAAAATTGGCTGGGATGTAGGCGCGATTTACTACAACTACCCTTCTTCAGATGCTTGTGATGATATTGATTGTGACTTCACTGAGCTTAATGGTCATTTAAGCTATGACTTTGGTCCAGCAGCAGTGACATTTGGTTTGAATTACTCGAGTGATTTTTTCGCCAGTAGCGGTGATTCATTATATACAACGCTTGATGTTGACGTCCCTCTACCAAATGGCTTCGCCTTAGGCCTGCATTACGGTGATCAAAGTATTGATGAAAATGATTCATTTGGCACACCTGATTACAATGACTGGAAAATTGGTTTGAGTAAATCATGGGGTGGCTTTGACTTTGCACTTGATTACACTGACACCGACCTGAGTGAAAGTGAATGTTTTGGTGGTGCTCAGTTTGGCGACCTATGTGATGGCCGCGGTCTACTCACCATTTCTAAAAGCCTCTAAATAATAATAAAACTGTGTTATCCCCTGCCATCTAGGCAGGGGTAATTGCAGGAGGAGACACAATGAAATTAGTTAGTGCAATCATTAAACCCTTCAAGTTGGATGACGTGCGTGAAGCATTGTCAGACATCGGCGTGCAGGGTATTACTGTTACGGAAGTAAAAGGCTTCGGTCGTCAAAAGGGCCACACGGAATTATACCGTGGTGCTGAATATGTCGTCGATTTTCTCCCCAAGGTAAAACTGGATATCGCCATTGGTGATGAGCTGGTTGAGCAAGTATTGGAAGCCATTACCAAGGCCGCCAACACCGGCAAAATTGGTGACGGAAAAATCTTCGTCTTTGACCTTGAACAAGCAGTGCGTATTCGAACCGGTGAATCCGGTCCGGAAGCATTATAAAAATAAATTTCCGGAGACAAAAAGATGGAAAATAATATTTACGAATTGCAATACGCCATCGACACGTTTTACTTCTTAGTAATGGGTGCGTTGGTAATGTGGATGGCCGCTGGTTTCTCTATGCTTGAAGCCGGTTTAGTCCGTGGTAAGAACACCACTGAAATCTTAACCAAAAATGTTGTGTTGTACGCGATCGCGTGTACTGCCTACATGGTTTACGGTTATGACTTAATGTATGACGGTGGCATCTTCCTAGAAGGTATCGTTTTAGACGGCGCTGAGAACGCGGATGCATTAACTGCAACCGTGTTGAAAGAATCTGCTGAAGCCGGTTTTGCCGGTGGTTCTGTTTACTCAAACGCATCAGACTTTTTCTTCCAGGTTGTGTTTGTGGCTACAGCGATGTCTATTGTTTCAGGTGCAGTTGCTGAGCGCATGAAATTATGGTCATTCATGTTGTTTGCCGTTGTCATGACTGCTTTCATTTACCCAATGGAAGGCTCATGGACTTGGGGTGGTAAAGAAGTTTTTGGCATGTTTAGTCTTGCTGATGACTTTGGTTTCTCTGACTTTGCCGGTTCAGGTATTGTGCATTTAGCCGGTGCTGCTGCAGCGCTTGCAGGTGTTATTTTGCTTGGCGCTCGTAAAGGTAAATACGGTGCCAACGGTCAAGTCAACGCAATCCCTGGTGCTAACTTACCACTCGCGACATTAGGTACATTCATTTTGTGGATGGGTTGGTTTGGTTTCAACGGTGGTTCTGTTTTGAAACTAGGTGATATTGCCAGTGCCAACTCTGTTGCGATGGTGTTCTTGAATACCAATGCAGCTGCTGCTGGTGGTGTGATTGCAGCCATTATTGTTGCGCGTTTACTATTCGGTAAAGCTGACTTAACCATGGCACTTAACGGTGCGTTAGCGGGCTTGGTTGCCATTACTGCTGAGCCATCAACACCGACCGCACTCTCTGCCTCATTAATTGGTATGGCCGGTGGTGTGATTGTTGTGTTCTCAATCGTTGGTTTAGACAAACTGAAAATTGATGACCCGGTCGGTGCTATCTCTGTGCACGGAACAGTGGGTATGTGGGGACTGTTAGCAGTGCCACTGACTAACTCAGGCACAACCTTCGGTGGTCAATTTGTTGGTTTACTAACAATTCTGGTTTGGGTATTTGTTGCCAGCTTCATTACATGGTTCATTATCAAAATGATTATGGGCATTCGTGTTACTGAAGAAGAAGAATACGAAGGAATGGACATTGCTGAGTGTGGTATGGAAGCCTACCCAGAGTTCAGTTCTAAGTAACCAAGCAGCAGTCTCTCAACCTGGTGGTTGGAGGTGGCGGGCGCTAGCAATAGCGCCCGTCTTTTTGCCCTGACACCAGCGGTGTAGGGTACGAATAATGAACCCCGAAAGGGGTTCTTTTCGTGGTGAACATCAGTCGACGCCGAATACAAAACAAACCCACGAAACCAACAGCCTACTCTGTAAGCTGAATATCAGATTTTACAAAACTAATTAGAATCACATAAAGCCCAAAGGTATTCTAGGCGTGGTGATTAGTAGCCTTTACCCTGCGCATAGGAGACAGCTCAAACTAACTATCTCCTAAGTATGCTAGGTTTCAATCTTGATAAATTATTCCTCCACAAGCATACCCAACACCCCAGAGAGTTTGTCGTGCAATAACAGCATCTGCCATAATAGAAACCTTGATTCCTATTAAGCAGAAACCAATCCCACATGCCCAGTTTAAAAATAGAAAATATCCACACAGACCATATCGGTTCTTTTAGTTTTGAAATTAAAGCGGGTGAATGCGTGTGCTTGAGTGGCCCTTCAGGTGTCGGTAAGTCGCTGCTGTTGCGTGCCCTCGCCGATCTCGACCCGCATCAAGGACAAATGATGATTGATGCCCAGTCGAGTGAAACGATGCCGGCTTCAGTGTGGCGTAAACGAGTGGGTTTGTTGCCGGCACAAAGTGCATGGTGGGCTGACAAGGTCGCCGATCATTTTATCTCAGCAAATAATATCGCTTACAAGCAACTTGGTTTTAGTCTTGAAGTAGAGAACTGGTCAGTTGATCGCCTTTCCAGTGGCGAGAAACAACGATTGGCAATATTGCGTTTATTGTCGAATCAGCCAGAAATATTATTATTAGATGAACCCACCGCCAATCTTGATCCTGAAAGCATCAGTAAAGTTGAAGATTTGGTTAAAGACTATCAGCAACAGCATCAGGCTGCGGTATTGTGGGTCTCGCATGATGCCAAGCAAGTGGATCGTATTGCTGATAAACATTGGCAGATGTCCGATGCGAAGAATATTCAGGAGCTACCGGTATGCAGCTAATCGAGTTATCCGCTTTTGATTTAGCAGTGGCTGCATGCCTGGTTGTGTTGTTGTCATTGTTGAGTTTGAAATTGCAATTAGGCGTGAGCAAACAATTACTGGTTGCCGCAGTGCGCACAACCGTGCAGTTAATGTTAATTGGTTTGATTCTCAAAACATTGTTTGAGAATGTAAATCTTATTTACATGGGCATTATTGCCACGGTCATGATCTTGCTCGCCGGTCGTGAAGTCATGGCGCGACAAACTCATCGTTATAAAGGTGGCTGGGGTTTTGCCATGGGTACGGTATCAATGTTCGTCTCAACCTTTGTCGTGACCTTGTTGGCGCTGACTTTAGTGATTAAGACTGATCCCTGGTACACCCCGCAATACGCGATCCCGCTACTCGGCATGATGCTCGGTAATACCATGACTGGTATTGCCCTGGGTCTGGAACGACTCACCCAGGCGGCAAGAGAGCAAAAGCATAATATTGAAGCCCAACTGATGCTGAGCCGAACCGCCGCCGAGTCGATTAGTGCAATACGTCGGCAGGCGATGCGTTACGGGATGATTCCAATTATCAATGCCATGGCTGCTGCCGGCATTGTAAGTTTACCTGGAATGATGACTGGACAAATATTGGCAGGTAGTCCACCTTTAGAGGCAGTGAAGTACCAAATTTTAATTATGTTTTTGATTTCAGCGGGCACCGGTTTTGGCACAGTTTCAGCCGTTATGCTCGGCTCAAGACGCCTGTTTGATAAGCGCGATCGTTTAAGGCTGGATCGTTTAGTTGAGTAAATAGAGAAAAAGGACCGATATGCAAGGGTTAAAGTTAAAAGTCATTGTTTTCTCGGTATTTCTTGGTCTATTAAGCGGCCTTTCTCATGCAGAAGTGTATCGCTGGACTGACGACAAGGGCAAAGTTCACTTTGGTGATAGGCCGACCACGGATAATGCCAGTGAAGTAAAGATTAAGGAGCCTAAAGTAGCAACACCGACTAAAAATGACAGTGATAGGAAGCAAGATGCCGCGCGGTTCTTGCGCTCGCGTGAACTTGATAGAATTGAGAAAGCACAACAAAAGCAAAAATCACAGCAACAAGCGGCGAAAAGAGCAAGAAAATGCAAAACGGCAAAATTAGAGCTGCGTAAGCTAAGAGAAGCAAGATTGCTATACACCAAGGACAAATCCGGTAAAAAACACTACATTACTGATGCTGAAAGAGCCTCCGAAAAGAAAAAAACAGCAGATATTGTTGATTATTGGTGTAATTAAGCATTTATTTTGACTCCAGTAGCGCCTTTATTGCGTAGTACAATAGTCCGTAATGCAGTTAGTAAATAATTTAAATGGAGTTGCCACGCATGCCTCGTTTTTTGACCCCCCTTTTAGCGTTTATCTGTCTAAGCCTTTCAGCGCCTTGTTTTGCCTCGGGCAGTAACAAAGCAGACGGTATTCAGTGGCGAGATTTTACCGATGAGGCTTTTGCCGAGGCAAAGCGCGATGGCAAATTGTTGATTCTAGATTTAGAAGCGGTTTGGTGCCACTGGTGTCATGTGATGGAGGAAAAGACCTATTCAGATCCTGACATCATTGAACTCATTAAAGAGAATTTTATTGCGCTGAAGGTTGATCAAGATAGCCGCCCTGATTTGTCTCGCCGCTATCAAGATTGGGGCTGGCCGGCAACCATTTTTTATAACGCCGATGGCGTAGAAATTGTGAAGCGTGCTGGTTATATCAACCCCGATAATATGGCCGACCTATTGCAGGCCATGATTGATGATCCAAGCCCTGAGAGTGGCGCCCCTATTAATGCACAAAAGACTTTTGCTAGTAGCGCCTTGCTACCTGAAAGTGTCCGCGAGCAATTAATTAAAAACCATCTGCAAAGTTACGATCCTGTCTATGGCAGTTTAGCGATTGGCCAGAAATTTATTGATCGTGACACGGTCGAGTACGCGATGCGAGAAGCACGCGCCGGCGATAAGCAAAACGAAACCATGGCACGCAAAACACTTGATGAAGCGATTGCTCTGATTGATCCAGCCTGGGGCGGTGTTTATCAGTATTCCACTGGGGGTAAGTGGGACTATCCGCACTTTGAAAAAATAATGAAATCACAAGCCGGTTACATGCGCATTTATGCCTTAGCCTATTCGCAGTGGCAAGATCCTAAATATTTGAAAGCGGCTGAAGATATTGCCAGCTATCTGAATGTATTTCTAACCGCGCCTAATGGTGCATTTTATACCAGTCAAGATGCGGATTTAGTACAAGGCGAGCATTCACGTGAATATTTTGAATTAGGTGATAAAGCGCGCCGAGCATTAGGCATTCCACGCATTGATAAACACATGTACTCTCGCGAAACAGGGCAGGCCGCAGAAGCCTTTGCCGTACTTTATGCCGCCACTGGTAAAAGTGAATATTTGCAACGCGCAGAAAAGGCGGTGGCCTGGGCGCTAAAGAACCGAGCAAATAAACAAGGGGGCTTTCGTCATGACGATGTAGATAAGGGTGGCCCATTTTTAGGCGATAACTTAGGCATGGTGCAAGCACTCATCGCTTTATATCAAGTGACGGGTAACCGAGATTATTTAAAACATGCCACTGAGACATTGGTTTATATCGATAAAACTTTCCGTTATGGTGGCGCTAAAGATGCCGGCTACGCGGTGAGTTATGCGCCAGTAACAGCTGTTATTAAACCTTTACCCCAAATTGATGAAAACATTCTTGTTGCGCGTTTAGCAATTCGTATTCATCACTACACCGGTGAAGAAAAATACAAAGTGATTGCAGAACGTGCAACACGTTTTCTTGTTACCCCGGCTGTGGCGACTGAGCGTTTAACTGAAGCCGGCATCCTACTTGTTGCACATGAATTAGCGAATGATCCTACTCACATCACTGTGGTGGGCAAAAAAGATGATAGTACCGCTAAGGCACTTTATATTACTGCCTTGCGTTACCCCGGCAGCTACCAGCGAATTGAATGGTGGGACAAACAAGAAGGCAGTATGCCAAACCCGGATGTGCGTTATCCAACTTTGCCACGTGCGGCCGCTTTTGCCTGTTCTAATCAGCGTTGTTCGTTACCGGTGTTTGAGCCTAAAGGCATTCACGACATGGTAGATATATTAAATGGTCGTGGCGATCAATTTAACGGTCTGCGTTTGTAACATTAATTATTGATAGATAATCTCATCTCTAGAAAGGTTACCCTATGCCTAAATATATATTCGTTTTATTATTACTCTTAAGTCAAAGCGTATTTGCTGCTCACGACGGTGAGCGTGAGATTTTACAAGACGCTAAACGCTTGATGGAACAAATGCGTTATTTAGAACAAACCATGGACAGTTATACAAAATATAACCGTAACTACTGGGACTCTAATCATAATAAATCAGAAGAAATAAAATTATTGTTTGATGTACATAGTTTTATTACTAGCATTAAACAATTTAACGATCTCGTTGATCGTAACAAAATCGATTACACCTATTTTGAATTGCCAGATGCATTTCAACGTGTGCTCGAAGATTTTATTGATATGGATGAACAAATAAAATTATTAGATGAGCAGCGTCGCAGTCGTCGTGAATATGATCGGCATTTTAATTTAAATTCTGTGCGCCGAGACGCTGAAGATATACAGCGTACGTTAAAAAGTTTAAGCCCGGTTATTAAACGTATTCGTCCGCCAACTGCAAAACAACCTGTGCCCGCCCCTGCAGCTCCTGCTGCGGCAGCTGTTCCGCCAGGTACTCGTGTGATTGTTGAAACATTGCGAGTGATTAAACCTGATTCACGTAAACCAAAATATGAAATTACTGGCCGAATAATTGGCAAGGTAAGTCGTGCACGCATTGTTGTACCGCGCTCATTTTCCAGCACCAAGAAAAGAGATGTTATCGTAACACCTGATGGTAAGTTTAAAGGTTCGTTCCGTAACTACTGGAACGCGACTAGTATCACGATGGAAATTCAATTCACCAATGGCGAAAGCTATTCGTATCCGATAGACGTAAATTAATGAACCAGAAAGTTGGTTTCATTGGCTTGGGCGCGATGGGACACGGGATGGCTACTAATTTGTGTGGAGCTGGTCTGCTGACCACGGTGTGGAATAGAAGTTTGGCACCTGCACAAGCATTTAGCTCGCAGTGTCTTTTAGCAAGCGACGAAAAGCAGGTCATCAATGTTGCAGATTCCGCCTCCTCACTAGCACAAGAATGTAATGTTATTTTACTCTGCGTTTCAGCAGATGATGATGTGCGAGAAGTGGTTGCTAGCATGCAACCACATTTGTCGGCTGGTACGATCATTATCGACACTTCAACAATCTCAGCCAATACAGTTAAGGATATCGCCAGCCAACTTCTTGTACAAGGTGTGCATTATTTAGATGCACCTGTTTCGGGTGGTGTTGAAGGCGCGGCCAATGGCCAGCTAGTAATGATGGTGGGTGGCGACAAGGATGCATTAGATAGTGTTCTGCCAATCTTGGCCAGCGTGAGTAAAAAAGTGAGTCATTTAGGTATTTCAGGTTCGGGACAAGCGGCAAAAGCCGTCAACCAAATCATGGCGGCAGGGATTGCCCAGGCTGTTACCGAAGCACTTGCTTTTGGTGAAGCAATGAAATTACCGATGCCTGAATTAATTGATGTTATTGCTGGTGGTGCTGCCGGTAACTGGTTTCTTTCAAAACGTGGCAAGAGCATGGTCAATGGTGATTTTATACCAGGCTTTAAGATGGCTTTACATTTAAAAGATCTAAATCTATGTCGTGACATGGCTGAACAAGTGAGCGGCCATGATATGCGATTGCCTATTATCGAAATGACTCGATTACATTATCAGCGGCTTATTGATCAAGGTTATGCTGATGAGGATATTTCAGGGTTATATAGATTAAAAAAACAATTATTTAATGGTGAGCTTTAGTCTAAGTTGGCAATGCTAGATTAACCTTGGTGAGGGGATGATGGATTTTATTGTTGTAGGGATTTTAATTGCAGTATTTTTCGGAGTTATGCATTTATACAAAAAAGCCCGATACGCTAAAGAGTTAGTTTATATAAAAGAATATGAATTTAGTAGATCAATTAAAAACAAACTATTAGATAAATATCCACACCTTGATGATGAACAAATTCATCTGGTGTTTCGTGCATTGCGTGACTATTTTATATTTTGTCATCGAGCAAATAAGCGGCTCGTGGCAATGCCGTCTCAAGTCGTCGATGATGCATGGCACGAGTTTATTTTATTTACACGTTTATATGAGCACTTCTGCAAAAAGGCTCTGGGGCGGTTTCTTCATCACACGCCTACAGAGGCTATGCAATCTCCGACGATGGCACAAGGTGGTATTAAACGGGCTTGGCGATTAGCCTGTGCAAAAGAACACATCGATCCGAAATCGCCGAATCGACTGCCGTTATTATTCTCGATTGATGCGATATTAAATATACCAAATGGTTTTACTTATGCAATAAATTGTAAAGATAGCAAGTCATCCTATTTTGGAGATGGTTATTGTGCTGGACACATTGCTTGTGGTGGCGGTTGCGGGGGTGATTCAGGTGCACCAGGAGATTCTAGTTCCGGTAGTTTGTTTGATAACTTCTTTGATTCAGATGGTGGATGTAGCAGCGGCTGCGGTGGTGGCTGCGGCGGAGATTAGATAATGGGAATTTCTATGAAGTATAATGTAATAGCTAGTATTTTGTTATTGAGTTCTGTTTCGGTAGTCGCAGAACCAATTGATCTGCAATGTGAAGCGTTAGCGGTGAAAATGGTGAAACGTTTAGCAGCTGATGGTTTATTAAATAACGCAGAGAATGTACAGCAGCGTGCGACTGATATCAGTATTGAATTATGTACAGGGGTAGAAAAGACGGCACAAATTCAGGCTGAGGCAGATAAGGAGAATGCATTAAAGAATTGGTTGTTGAATAACACCGGCGGTAAGCCGGGCAATAAGCGATTAAAAAATCTAAAGCGCTAAGCTTTAACGCGTTAACCAAAAGAAAGCTTCTAGTGCGCCAATGAAAATTGGTTGGTGCAAGATATAGATATGAATACTATACCGTCCACCAAGGGCGAGTATGCTTGAAACAGGGTCGTTAGCTTGCCATTGTAAAAATGCAGCAGTGTTTTTGCTACCAAATAATCTACGACCGACAAACATTCCCAGTAATACAAATCCAAACCAAGGAAATATCGGCACAAAGTCTTCGGTATAAGGTAGCTCCGTGACAAAACCAATCCATTGTAAGCCGATATGGTCAAACGCGGCAAAGCTAAAGAAATAGTCGGCTGCGATAAAACCAATACCCAAGATCAAGTTTAACCAATAAAAACGGGTAAATAATAAGCCGAGTATTGAAGCAACAAAGATAAAGTGCAGAATACCGAAGTAAATAAAGGTATCCGGGAACATATACCAACTGCCTAGCGATACTAGACAGGAATAGAAAAATAATAAGCCAAGTCGCTTCAAGAAATGGTTTTTATTTACACCGCTGCGGGTCGATAAGTAAAGACTGATGCCAGCAATGAATAAAAATGAGCTAACGATAAAGCGACGAAAGTTCGACCAGAAAGGATCGCCAAGGAAGTCAATTTGAACAACACCGACATTATTGAGATCGAAACTGAAATGAAAGATGAACATCATGGCGATGGCAACACCGCGCATAACATCAATTAGTGGATAGCGAGTTTTCTGCAACGCCTTAAGTTTTTAACTTCAGTAAAATAGCATTAATGCTATTTTTTTGCAGCCGGGTACGAATGCGGTTTATTTCGCTGAGATTTTTATAAGGGCCTATACGTACTCGGTGCCAGGTATCTTTGCTATTAATCGTTACTGATTGGATTTTTGCTTCAATGCCGAGTAAGGCTAAGTTGGCTTTCATGCGGTCAGCTTGGTCGTGCTTTTTAAACGAACCAGCTTGCAGAACATAAGTGCCAGGACGTTTTAATGTAGCGATGCCGGTTTGACTTTTATTATCACCAATTTCATCATCGGGAATGGCTATCTCCATTTCCGGCAAGATAGTGTAAAAATCAAAACGTGTTTTCGGTGGCCGAGTAGGTGCTTGGTTGCGTGTTTTAGCAACCCCTCGTGTATCTTGTTTGCTACTGGCAAGAGGACTATCGGGCAAAGACAACGCAGGGTAGTTATCTTTCAAATAAACAAGAAAGGCAACAAACAAGCCGACCATGAGGCCTGCAGTTAGCCAGACCCAGCCAGGCATCGGTTGTTTTTGTCGAGATTTCTTTTTAGCCATACGTTTACCTGCCATGCCTACATGGTATCGGGTGCGTTGACGCCAAGCAATTGTAATCCATTTCTCAGCACTTGCCTGACGGCAGTAATCAGCGATAATCGCGCATCACGCTGCTTAGCATCTTCAACGATAAATTTATGGGCGTGGTAATAAGCGTTAAATACCGTCGCTAAATCACGTAAATAATAGGCAATATGATGCGGTTCTCTTGCACGAGCAGATGAGCCCACTAATTCAGGGTAACGTGCCAGTAGTGTCATTAAGTCTGTTTCATGCTCTTCGACGAGTACGTCTAGTGTGCTGAGACCGTGTGCTTGATCCCAGCTAAGACCTTGATCAGTGAGTTGGCTAAATACTCTGCAAATTCGTGCATGCGCATACTGTACGTAGTAAACGGGATTTTCATTACTTTTCGATTTTGCTAATTCCAGGTCGAAATCCATGTGTTGCTCACATTTACGCATGACGTAGAAGAAGCGCGCGGCATCATTGCCAACCTCATTACGCAATTCCCGCAAGGTGACAAACTGGCCACTACGGGTCGACATTTTAAGTTTCTCTTTACCGCGGTAAAGAATGGCAAATTGGACAAGTAGCACTTGGAGCTTGCTATCATCCAGTGACATGGCTTTTAAGGCGGCTCTTACCCGTGCGATATAGCCATGGTGGTCTGAGCCCCAGACGTCGATGACGGAATCATAGCCACGTTCAAACTTTTGCATGTGGTAGGCAATGTCTGAGGCGAAATAGGTCTTGAGTCCATTGTCACGGACCACGACGCGATCTTTTTCGTCACCTAAATCAGTCGTTTTAAACCAAATAGCGCCATTTTTTTCATAGAGATGCCCCGCGTCTTGCAGCTTGGCAATGGCACTATCAATGGCTCCACTGTCGGCTAAACTGCGTTCAGAGAACCATTCATCAAACTCAACCCCAAACTCGCCTAAATCTCGACGAATGTTGTCGGTAATCTCGGTCGCGCCGGCGTCAAACATGACCCGGTAGTCACTGTCGCCAAGCAACGATTTTGCTTTGTTGATGATATCGTCGACGTGGCGTTCTTTATCACCGCCATCTTCCCCTTCATCTGGGAAAGTGTCTGCCATAACGGTAGTTATAGGGTGACGGAAGCGATCGCCAAACTCGCGGTGAAGGCTAGCGGCAATATCCCAGACATAATCACCTTGGTAGCCATTGTTAGGAAAGGCATCAGTTGTGATGTCATCAGTCGGCTCGCCCGCCAGATTGAGGTAGCGTAGCCATACACTCGCAGCAAGAATATCCATTTGCCGGCCGGCATCGTTGACGTAGTACTCACAATGCACGTTGTAGCCGGCGGTACGCATTAGGTTGGCTAGCGACGAGCCGTAGGCAGCGCCACGGCCATGGCCAACATGCAGTGGTCCTGTTGGGTTCGCGGAGACAAATTCGATTTGGACTTTTTGCCCTTCACCGGCATTGCAATGGCCGTATTGCTCAGCTTGTTGCAATACTTCGCCAATTACGGCGTGCTGGGCATCGCTGGTGAGGGTGAAATTAATAAATCCGGGGCCGGCAATTTCAACTTTTGTGATAATACCGCCCTCGGGCAAGGCATCAACGATAATCGTCGCCAGATCGCGTGGCTTCATGCCGGCTTGTTTGCACAGCACCATGGCGATATTGCTGGCAAAATCACCATGGGCTTTATCACGGGTTCGCTCAATATTGATCTTCTCAGGCATGGCGCTAAGGGTGCCTGCCTCAACCAGTGAACTGAGAGTGGATTCCAATAATGTAATAAGCGCTTGTTTCATGATGATGTTCTGTCAAAGTGAGTAAGGTGTCGCGGTACTATATAGAGTATACGCAGTCTCGCAAAAGCGGGCTATTATGCGCTTGTATGAGGGCGTTGCAAGTAATTTAAGGAGAAGTGTTATTCACAGTGCATTGAGCCCTTCCGACGTCGCATTGCAGCGCTTTTTTTCGCTACAACGATTGGCGATATTCTTTTGCTTATGGCTGGCAATGGGGATTTGGTACTGGTCTAGTCTGGCACAAGGTGATCCGATTGATCGGCTGAGTTCACCTAAAGACACGCTATTACTTGTTTGCGAGCGAGATTTGTCGTATTACGACGGCATTGCCGAAACGGCGCCTTCCTGGCGTCAATTCAATTACTGGTTATTTGGCACACCTGCCGCTAAATTTGCATCCTATGATCTGGCGTTTAAAGAATTAATTAGCTGGTATCAAGATCAACAGCAAACTGCTAATAGTCAGGATTTATTGAGTATCCATTTGAGTCACCTGATCTTGCTTGCTGAAAATGATCAAGTTGAAAAGGCTTTGTCATCGCTACCAAGTTTGGGCGAAGGTGAACGGGCTGACATTAGCCAGCGTGCTTTCCGCCATGCTTATGATAATGATACCCCAATAAGTCAAAGCGATTGGGCAGTGGTGAGTGATTTGCTTGGTGAAGGCTGGTTTGCGAATCATTTATTGTTGCGTAGTGCTGAACAATTTGACGATCTTGCGAGAATAGAAAAATACAAGCATGAGCTTATACAAGAAGCTAGTACTCGAATTACTCAATCAGCTATCTACCTTATATTAGCGTTTGTGCCTATTGTATTGGGCTTGATTTTCATAGGGCGATTTTTTAGCCATGCTAATAATAGAACCGTAAATAATTTAAGTATGCGTAAGCATCATTATTTTAGTGCTTGGTCTTTATTCCAAGGTGCAGGGATATTCTTTCGTAGTCAAATTTGGTGGATGGGATACTTTTTGGTTTTGTCACTTCTTCTGACACGTTTTTATTGGTTGTATGATTTTAATTTTTTATGGATTTGGGGTGGCTTATTGGCGGCATTACCCATGTTGTACCTGATGCATAAATACTTATTACAACCCCGACAGTTAACGCTTGTCAGTGCTTTTGGTTTATCGCCATCAAAATTTGGTTATTGGCGATTAGTTAAATGGTCGGCAGCGTTGCTTGCTATTGATGCTGTACTAAATATGATTATTGGTTGGTTACTTTATCGGGTTGGATATCAATCGCCTTTGCTTGAGAGTGTGTCTGAATATTTACTTTGGAGCTCACCGATAGATACCATTTTGGAAATGATCAGCGTGGTGGTATGGGCACCTCTGTTAGAAGAGATCTTGTTCCGTGGCTTGGTCTATTTGTCTCTGCGTGCAGTATTGCGACCAGTACCTGCGATTATTATTTCGGCCGCCATATTTTCCGCACTGCACTTTTATAGTTTTGTAGGATTTGTATCGGTGTTTATTGCTGGGGCTATTTGGGCATGGGCCTACGAACGCTGTCGCAGTTTATTGCCAGGAATTATCGCTCATAGCTTCAGTAATTTATTCTGGGCAATTACTATTTTACTTTACTACCGATAAGATTTTATAAAGTATCAGCCGGGTCAATATCTATCGACCAACGTACTTGCCGTGCATCGGGTAATTTATCAAATTGTTTTAAACATTGGCGTAGTAAATTTTGCAAAGGCGCTCGGGAGTTAGCCTGTAATAGTAATTGGGCACGATAGCGACCAGCACGGCGCTCCATGGGGGCGGGCAATGGACCGAGCAATTCGACTTTACGACTAGTATTAAATGCTTGTGCTGCTTGGTAAGCACTGCTTAAAAAACGCATTGGTAAATCACGATCACTGGCTTCAGCTCGTAGTATCGCTAGAGAAGTAAAAGGTGGTAGTTCGGTTTGTTGCCTTTCTTGTAATGCTTGCTCTGCAAAGGCGGCATAGTCTTTTGTTAATAACGTGCGCAGTAAAGGGTGTTCAGGATGATTGGTTTGCACGAGTACGTGGCCAGGTTTTTCGGCGCGGCCAGCACGACCAGCAACTTGCACAATAAGTTGCGCCATATTTTCACTGGTACGGAAGTCCGCGCCGAATAAACCTTGATCAGCATCGAGAATCGCGACTAACGTTACATCAGGAAAATGATGCCCCTTTGCCAACATTTGTGTGCCGATTAAAATATGTTTTTCACGATTATGAATACTATCAAGTATGGCTTGCATCGAACCTTTTCGGCGGGTGCTGTCACGATCAATACGCACAATGCCGAATTGTGGAAATAATTTTGCGACCGTTTGTTCGATACGTTCGGTGCCTTGCCCAAGCGGACGCAATGCGGTACTACCGCATTCAGGACAGTTCGGCGGAACGGGTTGCTCACTACCACAATGGTGACAGCGTAGACGATAAGCATGGGCATGAAATGTCTGCCGCGCGTCACAACGTGGACAGTCACTTAACCAACCACAATCATGGCAACTTAAGGTGGGTGCAAAGCCTCGTCGATTAATAAATAACAATACTTGTTCATTGCGTGATAAGTGTTCACCGATACGATCAATTAGGGTTTTAGAAAGTCCATTGTTTAACGGTTGATGACGTAAATCAATGGTTTGAATTGATGCTTGTTTAGCACCTGTTGCACGACTATCAAGATTGAGTTTTTGATAGCGTTGCTGTTTGACATTCATCAGGCTTTCTAGTGAAGGTGTCGCCGTGCCGAGAATAATAGGTATGTTAAGGCGTTGCGCACGCAGAACAGCTAGATCACGAGCATGATAACGAAATCCATCTTGTTGCTTAAATGAATTGTCGTGTTCTTCATCAATAATAACTACACCAGGTTTAGCAAGCGGGGTAAACAACGCAGATCGGGTGCCAATAATAATACTGGCTTCGCCACTGGCAGCCGCCAGCCAGGCCAGTAGTCGCTCTCGATCGTTTAAGCCGGAATGCATGACAGCAATAGGCACTTTAAAGCGTGAGCGAAAACGGTTTACTGTTTGCGGTGTTAGGCTGATTTCAGGCACTAGCACCAGCGCTTGTTTACCTTGTTGAATAACCTCGGCAATAACGTTTAGGTAAACTTCAGTTTTACCACTACCGGTGATCCCATCTAATAAATAGCAAGCGTAGCGGGATAATTGTTGGTTAATTGACTCAACCGCCTGTTGTTGTTGTTCAGTCAGTTCTGGTGCTTGCTGGGAGCCATCACCGCAAGGCAAATGTTGACGCTGTTGTTGCTCAATGACCCAACCGCGTTTAATCAGTGATTTTAGTGGTGCACGCCAGTTTTCATGTTGTTTGTTGAAGTCTTCCGCCTGGAGTGGTTTGTCACTGTTACGTAGTTGCTGCAGCAGTGCGGCCTGCTTGGGCGCTCGCGCTAACGTTTGTGAAGTCGCTTCTTCGCCAGCGTCAGAGATAAGCCAGCATGGTGCCGAGGTTAGCTCAGTGCTTTTGCCTTGCCTGAGCAGCGCTGGTAAAGCGCTGTGCAAGACTTCGCCGATGGGAGCATGGTAATACTCACTGGCCCAATTTAGTAAATTGAGTAATTCCGTTGGTAATAGCGCCTGTTCATCAAGTAAGGCATCAGCATGGCGCAATTTATTTTGTGGCACATCGCTTTGATTGGCGGAGCCGACTAGGATTCCAACCACTTTTCGACGCCCAAAGGGCACCAAAACCCGAATTCCTGGCACTAAAGTTTGAGGGTTTGCGCCCTTGGGAGGTAAGTAGTCGAAGTGGCATCGCAATGGTGAAGGCACCGCGATGTGCAAGTAAAGCGTAGAGGGCATGGGCGCACTTTAGCATGTTGGAGGATGTTCTAGACAGCCTTGGTGGAGACTTTAATAGAGGCAATAGCGCTAAGGTATTGAGTGATTTAAAGAAAAAGACTTTGTCCACATTTTCTGTGGATAACTCTGTGGATGAAGTTGTTAAAGCAGCTGTAATACCTCTGTAATAAGGCTTTCAAAGTTAGTTTGTTCAGAAAAGCAGCAAACACATAATATTTATACTTTTCATATAGTTAAGCTACGGATATAGTCTTAAAGTACTTGTCATCTGAGTGTAATAGTCAGGTATATCATGAATTGTAAACTGCTGTGCATAAAGAACCGACTATGGAACAAATTAATGAATGTTCCACGCTTATGGAGGCGGGTTTTTGAGCCGCCTAGTGTGACGCTTTTTGGCAATTATGTAGATAAATGCGCATATCACACCGGTAATTGCGCCGAACAAGTGTGCCTCAAATGATACTCGTGGATCGGTAGGCAAAATGCCATAGATCATGCCTCCATATAAAAACAGTACCAGTAAAGTCACCAGAACATTTTTGAAACGCCGGTCAAATAGGCCGATAGCAATTAAAAGGCTCCATAGGCCGAATATCCAACCGCTGGCACCAATATGCGAGGCGGATCGACCAAATAGCCAGACCAGCAGGCCGCTTATCAAGATAATGAATAGGCTACTGCCAAGATAAAAACGGACAGAGCGGAGTAGGCACAAGCTGCTAAAAATGCTTAAGCCAATCAGATTATTAAATAAATGTCCGAAACTAATGTGAATAAAAGGTGCGGACAGAATTTGAAAAATATTATCTATAGATCGTGGAATGATGCCATATTGATTTAGCTGATTTTCCAAACCAATATTTATTACGTGAATAGTCAGCATCAACAAATTTAAAATAAATAATAGTTTAATCCTCGGCCAAAGAAAACTCACCATAGTCAGTCAGGAGACTTGTTAATGGGTTTGTCAGAGACCTCAAGTGCCAGTTCACGTATTTGGTTAGATATGTCGTTCATTTTTGTATTAGTGCGCAGATCTATTTCCAGTTTTTTATCCATGACACTAAACAGTGGCAAAATACTGTTCTCAATTGTTTCTGCTAACACGGTGAGTACTTTATCCATGCCGGGAACAGGTTGGTTAACTACTTTGATTTGTGGTGTGTCTTTTTTAGCAATGAGAGCCAGTTTCTCGACAACCTTGTTTATTGCTTCTGACGGGTCGGGCTGCTTGCCAGGTTTTGAATGAGAAGCCAAGGTAACAACTTCACCCAGATTTTGAATACCGTTAACAAGGTCAGTAAGTTGGGCAATGACTTTACCGCCAACGTCGGCATCATCGCCACCCATGGCTTTGTTACGAAGGAAATCTTTCTTAATCTGAGTCCAGCGTTCAGATTCTGTCTCGGTCATGTTGCCGCGTAGTTCAGCGAGTTTGAGTAAGTTGTCTTCAGCACCTGTTGTGAGCAGTTGTGCTTCGCCTAAATAGTGATCCTCAATCATTTGCATTAGTTCTGATTCATTCATCACTGCTGAGACTTTTTCAGTCATTTTATTCATGTTGCGATAACTGCCTTGTAACTTGAAGGCAGGTTCAGTGCGGTACTTATTGTTTTGGGCCGCAGAGGCAATGTATTGTTTATTAATTTTTAAAATTACGTCTTGAATCACAAATAACTTTTTAAGTACTTCTGTAATTTCATTTACTTCAGCGCCACTGTATTGGTGGCTTAAATCGGTGGTAGCAATATTAGCGCCTTTAGCTAAATCAATAAGCTTGTATACATCGGACATTTCTCTTGTTGCTAACGGTGCTAACACCGGGTTAGAGGTTAAGGAGTTTTCGATATAACTAAGGCTAAATTGCTCATCCATACCACCTAAGATATCACCAAGGTTATAGATGTCAGCACGGTTAGCGAGCATATCAGGTACTTTAAAGGCTTCCCCTGATTCGGTGTAGGGGTTACCCGCCATGACAACGCTGAATTTTCGGCCACGCATATCGTAGGTTTTAGTTTTTCCTTTCCAAACTCCTTCGATACGTCGGGTGCCATCACATAAAGAGATAAATTTTTGTAGGAACTCAGGATGGGTATGTTGAATATCATCAAGATACAACATCACGTTGTTGCCCATTTCAAGCGCTAGATTAAGCTTATCTAATTCCTGACGTGCAGTGGCATTTGGTGCCTGTTCAGGATCAAGCGACAGTACATCGTGACCCAGTGACGGACAATTGATTTTCATGAAAATCAAACCAAGCCGATTAGCAACATACTCCATCAACGTTGTTTTACCGTAACCCGGTGGTGAAATCATCATTAACAAGCCCATTAAATCGGTTCGTTTATTTTCACCAATTGTGCCCATTTGTTTAGCAAAGTTATCACCAATTAACGATAAATAAGACTCGTTAATGAGTCGGTTGCGAACAAATGAACTGAGTGGGCGAGCCTTAAATTCTTCAAGCCGTAATGCATCACGCTTGTCTGCAATAATGTTTTGACGAGTTTCGAGATAATGTAGATAGGCAGGTATGATCTCATAGCGATGATTTTCCATGCGCCCTAGAAAAGAATCTAAGGCGAATGATAGTGTTCGGTTTTTAATGTTTGAGTGATCACCCAGTAAGTCATTAACCGTAAGTTCGATGTCAACATCAGCCGAACGGCGCTGTAATTGTTCACCTGTGTTGATGATAGCCACAGCTTCAGGTATGTACCGTTCAAGCTTGGCGAGCTCTTTTTCGTTGACCAATGCTTGCAACCAGGCAGTTGTCAGTTTCCAACGCTCTGCAGGCCAACCAAGCATTTTGCCAAGAGATGTTTGGTAACGTTGCCAGGTATTGTTATCAAGAGATGCTTTCAACTTTTCAACAAGTTGAACGGCATATTTACTAGTTATGAACGCTAATGGTTCATGACTTAGTTCAGCAACCAGATAATCAGCAGCACGACGGATGTCTGTGTCCTTAACTGGAATTGGGTGTTGAGTAATGTACATGCTTAATTGCTCACGCACTTCCTGAGCAAGTAACTCAATGGCTTGGTTGCTGGCAAAGACCGACTGCATCTGTGAGGCAGACCGTGCACGCTCCGGCCATGTCTCATGTGATAATGCATCAGTTGTTGAAGACTTTTTAGTACTGCGACTAATATTTGCCCAAAACACCTGTGCAAGACCTCGACTCAGTGGGTCACAACGGAGCAGATCAGCGCGTTGAATAGTAGGTAATAGTTGCTTAATTAATAGCGCCGCATCGTGGTCGTGAATACCTTTTTCATAACCTTCTTTATAGCGAGGGCTGGCAAATTCACGAACGATTTGATTCAAGCTTTCGTCGTCCTTTAAACTTGCTTTCAAGCTATCCATTGATAAGCCGTGCTGCTGCGTTTGAGCAGCATTGATGATCAATGATGCAAGGTATTCGGCACGGTAAACAATGTTAGTTTCCGATTCGAGTGACATATCCCAATAGTCTTTGGAGGCCACAAGATCAGGATGTTCTATGGGTTCGAAGTAGTTTGTGCCGGTTAAGTGCAGGTTTAACTCACCATTTCTAGGAATAATGGTTAGATCAAGTTCCTGGTTATTAACTGAGAATTTATGCCGAGGGCCGAGTTTAATGACATTACCGCCTTCTTCATAAATGTCAGATTTATCACGTAAAGAACGAACCGCCTGTCCCTTTATAGCTTTGAACCTTGATTCAATTTCATCAGCATTAACAGCACTATCGAGGTCACGTAAGCGTTCGATCAACTCACGAGTTTTCATGACTAATGAATCAGCGGCAAAATAAGTATTCAGCTCATCTGCTTCAGTGAATTTAAGTGAACGCTTCTCGATGCTGGATAAAATTCGGCTGGCCGCATCCATCACAGACTGCGCTTTACGCTGGCGCTCGTCTAATAATTGTTGCTTGTGACTCTCAAATGATTCATAGACTTCTTCACGTTTATCTATAATGTCGCTTAAGAATTGATCAAAATCACTGAATTGGCTTTCAAGTTCTTCCAGTTGAACAAGCAACCGTGATAATTGTTCATCACATTTTTCAGGTGTAGTAGAAAGTCCTAAGGCATTAGCAATGCTTTGGGAAAAAAGTTTAAACTGAGCACTGAATTGTGCAATAGCTTCTTTAGAACCAAGTCCTTTTTGTTTGTGCTTAGCCGTTGCTTTGCTTTGGTTTAGCTTAGAGTAGACCTGCGAAATACCATCAATAATTTGGGTGCGTACAGTGGCATCGTCTACTTTCAGCGTGCTCATTAATTCTGAGAGCAGATCGAGTCCCGAAGCGGTATTTTCAATTGTTTCAACCAGTGGTCTTAAGGTTGCAATTGTTTTGGCATTCTCTACTTCAATATTTAAACTATCAATTTTCTTCAGATAAGGTTCAAGCGCTTTAGCATTTGACAAGTAAACGAGGGTTTGTTCGCTCAAAGTGGCTTCGACATCTTGTAATTGCTTTTCAAGAGTCTCAATGCGTGCAACATCAATATAACGGTATTCTTTAATGGTTGTTAAATGACCTCGCTGTTTACGAAGCACACCTAGTGCATCAACATATTCCTCGGCGGTTTCCCAGCTCTCAGAACGTGTTGACTGAATAATGTTTTCCTGGTCTTTCTCTGCTTGTAACATCGTCTTTGCAGATTGTTGACGAATGCTTTTTACTTTTTCAAATTCATCGATAACCAGTTCTGCAGTGGCAGAAATTTCTTTTAAGATAGTTGAAATCTCGTCAGTGTCTAAATTGTTGATCCAATAATGATCATCAAACACTTTTGCAGTCGTTTTGCTTAATTCTTCATATAGTCGCGAAGAAACTGATTGATTATCAATCAATCTATTAATGCTATAGAGATCAGAAACACCTCTAACTAACTCAGCATTACCGATCCGTCCTAGCGAAGTCTGGCTTGCCGGTGCCTGGCTTGCAAAATTGTCACTGAGATAGGGTGTTTGCCAAACTTGCATAGGATGAATACGGGTTGGTTCTGATTCAGCAGAATAAATGACGAGTTGGCCATTTTCAGCCAGTGCATAGCCATGACCGTAAATTGGGTTGTTTAATTGCTTTTCAATCATGTTGTAGGCAAATAGACCTACGACACCTTCTTCAGGTTGATAGAAAATGTATAAAATATCTTCACCATTTGGAGAGCGAATGGAGCGCTTAAATTTTAAACCAGAAGCTTCTTCATCAAAGGTTTTGTACTCACCAGTTTGTAAGTAGTAACCACCGGGGAAGATAATGCCGTGATCTTCAGGAAGTTGTACACAGGATTGGCCAATGGCATCAACCCGTAATACAGCTTGAGTAATGGTGTTGTAAATTAGATAGCGAGGTACATCTTCTTTATAGGGTAATACTTTAAGTAAAATTAGACTGCCGACCGAGGCATAACTTATTTCTGCATCATCAATGGACTGTGTCGAATCTTCGACAGGCTCGCGGTAAATACCTAAACCATCTTCGGTGTTATCCTCAACTTTAATGGTGAGATCACCATTAAGTGTTTCAACAAACACTGAATCAAGTATATTAACGTGAGGATGACTGCCATGAACGGTGTCATCTCTAGAGGTGGACAACCACTCGAAGTCATATGCTGGCGGTAGCTCTATGTCACGTTCGCCGCGGTTATCAATATATTTAATCTCTTTGCCATCAGCAGAGATAGACCAGCGGAAGACGCGGAGATCTTCGAGTCGCTCACCAATTTGGAAACCGGCTAGTAACTTACCATTCTTGATGGTTAACTGGATTAGCTTAGTATGTTTGTAATAACGATATAATTCACTAAAGTCATTAACGAAATTTGTTTCAGTTAGAAATGTTCCGGCCATCGATACGGCAGACATTTCATAACCTTCTTCATTTTTATTAATATTAAAGAGAGCGAAAACATCTTCAACTTTAGTTTCTTTTTTAAGACCAATAAAAACGTTATAACCAAATAACAAATGCTCGCCAACTTGAACAATATCGCGGGCGACACAGTTATTTTCTGTGCGTACTCTGACACGAGCAAGTACGCTCATGTCAGAACTACCAAACTCTTCTAAGCGTGCGTTGTTAAGCGCGCGCGTTGTTTGATTTAGCCGCTTTCCTTGTTCGAGTAAGCGCTTACGAATTACTTCGTAAGCACCTCCCTCGGCGACAGCATTGTCAACGATTTTTTCGTTGCTGTTGTCAGGTTGATCCACCATAACACTATCCTTTCAATTCAAAATAAGGCTGCAGAGTAAACGCTATCTGTTTTTGACCCTGCAATACAAATCAGTTTGTATTGAAATTATTGGTTATCAGTCATATCAGGTTTGCCGCCAACTACACGGGCAACAATGGCTGATAAGGTGTCACTCTTATCTGCCAATCCATCAATGGCTTTACCAATTGAAAGTGATTTAGCGAAGTTATTGAAGAAGTGATCTTCACCACCAACGATATCAATTTTCGCTTGTCCCAGAGCAACTGCCAGTACTTCTGCATTCTCTTTAGCAATTTCCTTACCTGCTTCAATTGAAGCTAGTGCTTCTTTCAACGCCGTTTCAAGACTCATGCGGAACTCTTCATGCGATCTTGATTTTTCATCCATGCTATTCATGGCATCAAATTTATCGGTTAAGCCTTCTGCCTCTGCTTTAAAGAGAGCAAGTGTAGAGTCTGCTTTGGCATCGCCTTTGGCCTTAATGACAACCGCTTCAGCGGTACCCTCTTTCTCAAGTGATTCAGCCTTAGCATTTTGTACATTCGCTTCAGCTAAGCCAGGTGCAGCTTGTTCTGCTTGAACACCTTCTGCAAGTTTCTTTTTAGACTCAGCTTCTTTAGTAGCGGCTTCAAAGTTTGCCTGCGCAAGTGTCGTGACCTCATTGGCTTTATGTTTAGCAGCCTGTTCAATAGCCTCAGCAGCTTTGACGTGCTTAACTTTATCTTCTTCAGCTTCTTTTTCAGCCGCTTCTAAGTCAGCGGCAGCGATAGTAATGATTTCGCTGGCTTTGTGTACTGCTGCTTGTTCTTCTGCTTCAGCGGCTTTAACGTGTTTGACCTTGTCTTCTTCAGCAATCGCTTCGGCGGCAAGTACTTTCACTTGTTTAGCGCGATCAGCTTCAGATACTTCACGTACCTCATTGATCTTCTCTTCTTCGATAGCAACCGTCTTATCAACAGCAACACGTTCACGAATAACATTGGCGATTTCTTTCTTCTCGATTTCAACGGCTTTTTCAGCAGAAATCTTTTGTAGGTCAACTTCTTTTTCTCTGGAAACAATTTCTAAATCACGTGCACGAGTCACTTTTTCAACCTCAATCACAACGGCACGTTGACGATTCTGTTCTGCCACTTCAATTTCACGTTGTTGATTTTGTGTTTGCACCGCGAGATCTTGATCAACGGTAATTGTGGCAGCATCGGCTTTGAGACGTTGCTCTTCTTGCACTTTCTTGGTTTCAGCAGATTCTCGTGCCTGGATAGTGGCTATTTCTCGTTCTTGCTTAGCCTCGGCATCAGATTGTTGACGCGCTAGTTCAAGCATGGCTTCAACTGTTTCGACATTTTTCTTTTTAATGGCTAATTCTTCGTCACGTTCGAGATTATTGGTGTGAACATTTTGAGTCGCTGTTAGCTGAGTAATCTTCTTGATCCCTTCGGCGTCAAGTATGTTGGTAGGATCAAGTGACGCTTTTGGCGTTTGCTCAAGATAATCAATCGCGACATCTTCAAGGATGTAACCATTAAGATCATCGCCAATTACTTCAATAATCTTTTCACGAAACTCCTGACGATTTTCGAATAAATTAACGAAGTCGATTTGCTTGCCAACTGTTTTTAATGCCTCGGAGAATTTGGCATTAAATAATAGATTGACAGCCTCTCTGTCTGAGGCTCGACTAGCACCGATGGATTTGGCGACTTTTAATACATCTTCAGATGTTTCATTAACGCGTAAATAAAAAGCTACGGTGATGTCGGCACGCATATTATCAGCACAAATTAATCCATCTTTTCCGCGTCTATCGACTTCGAGGGTAATCAATGAAACTTTCATTAATTCCTTTTTATAAATGATCGGGTAGACAAGTGCGCCAGTGAAATGCACTTTTGGTCTAGAGCTCATATCGTTAACGATCAAGGCAGTGCCTTGGTCTACTTTGATATAGAATGCTTTAAATAGTGCAGCTAAGCCCATGAGAAAGACAAAGAAGATACCAACACCGGTTAAGATGGGTATAAGTACTGATAAATCAGCCATAACAGTTACTCCATGTTTAGAACAATATTATTAATATTTGTTATCTGTTGTTGCTGCAGGTTACTGCCCTGCAAATTCTTTTTCTGAGATCACGCGGTAGGCATTAGTGCTCTCTATATATTCCAATAACACAACGCGATCACTCTTTGAAAATGTTTTATCATCAGTCGCTCTTACTTTTAAGATTAAACCTGCACCACCATCTTCTAGTGTTGCTTCACCAAAGTTATTATCTACGCGAGATGTACGTACGATCGCTGCCTGGCCAAGTACTAGCTTAGGGGTATGTTGTTGTGCTTTTTTAAATAATGGGCGTAATGGTTTAATCAGAAAAGCGGTAATCATCACACCGATATATAAAGAGAGAAGAAAAACAGGTATACCTGCAAGGTATTGGACTATTCCGTCAGGTACCATGCCGAATGAAAAGTGCACGATATAGTAGGATGTTAGCCAACCAAATAAAGATATGATGGATACAATGATTGTTACGGGAACACCATGTAAACCGAGGCGTAGCATTAGACCAGCAAGCGCTTCTGCGCTTGATAGCTGATTATTCGCATTGATATCTAAACCACCTTCAGCATCCGGAAGATCAAAGTCCAGTACATCAACCTCTACCAAACCGAGTACGGCAACCAGCCAATACAATACGGTTAGCAACAAAAAGAAGGTAAACACCACCGTCGGGAATGATGAAATGTTCTGATAGAACGGATTCATCCCTTCAGAGAGCAAAATTGCAAACATGGTGTTCCCCCTTATGTTTTGTTGTTAGTGTATAAAAGCGATGAGCACAGCTATTAACTGGCTCATTTCTTATTTTTTAATCGCGCTAATATATCGTCCGCACTCTGGCTTGAAGGGGCTATTCCTGCTTCTTCAAGTTTATTTTGCAGCGACGAGTCTGCAGTTTCTTCGGCAAGTTCACCGGCCGAAGCCATTTGTGCGGCCTTTAATGCCTGCTTTTCTTTGATTCGATCTAACGAATCCATAGCAGTACGCATTTTAGAGTGAGAGCCACTGTGTCTCTCTGAAACAGCGGCTTGTGCACGCTGAACATTTTCAGTTGCTTTAACCGTGTCCACTTGTTGTTTCAAGCGTTTCAAGTTTCGTTCAGTTTGCATAATAGCGGTACGCAGGCTGCTAACGCTTTCTGCATAGCCGTCTTCAGCTTGTTTTTCCTGAGCAAGTTGATTCTCAAGATCGGCAATCTTTTCGGCGACTTCTCTGGCTAAAGGTTCATCACCTTTTTCCAACGCCTTGATTGCGTAACCTTCATTCTCAGTGACTTGCTTAGTCAGCATTGTGCACTTGTCAGTGGCTAATTTATGGCGAGCCATAATCTCAGCCAAGCTGTCTTTTGAGTTTTTTAAGTCTTCGTAAGCTTCTCGAACTTCTTGATCGAGAATACGTAAGGCCTGGTGATCAATAATCGCTTCACCGGCTTCATTAACACCGCCACGAAGAGCGGTCATCATTTTTGCCCAAATATTCATTGATATGCTCCTGATTAAGGTTAACTAGCTTCAGCTGAAATATTTAAAAATTCGCTGTAAGCCTCGGTCGCCTGAATAACGTTGCTAGCTAAGACTTCAATTTCAAACACGACATTTTCAAGTCGTGATGAAGAACTTAGTGCGCCAAACATGTGGTAGTAATCACCACTTGAACCAACATGATCGAGACTGATGGTCGAAAGCGGGAAGTACTTATGGGTGCGCAGGACAGCTTCATTAAATTGATTAATGTCGATGACCTCAGACACAGACCACAGTACGGATTCAACGATAATTTGTTGACCTGATACCGTTAGAAACAGTGGTAGATCACCGTATTCATTCATGACTATATGTATAGCGGGATCGATGCCGTCAATGAGCTCTACGGAAGCTTGTCCGTTTTTAAACAGTTCGACTTCAACTAATGCCTCATAAAGACTGCTGGTGGTCCAAATTTTTGTGTTGTCTGTCATGTTGCTAACTCCCTTTGTTGCACTTATTTCGCTTTCTCGCAGAAGCTTCTCATAAGCCGCGAGTCGCCCCGCATGTTCAGGGCATATCCAAACTTCTTTTTTCACTAAGCCTCGCTCGCGCAGACGCTTTCGATATTCGCGTTGGTAATGGGAGGAAGGCTTAGCTTTCATGTTTAGTAATATACATGTGTTACATGTAATGTGTCAAATATATCACATGTAACATTGGGTTATATTATAATATACTGTTTTATAAGCTTTTTTAATGTCTATTAATTTGATTCTATACTAGTTTTATGGGAATTTGGCGACTAATTTAGGCACATGCAAGGGAATAGAAAGCCATTACTTGAACGAAAACGAAAACGGAAAGAGGATAGATAGAAATGAATGCTTTTTGGACTGATCGAGCCTAGCGATAAACGTTATGTGGGGCTGATAGTTGAACTGATTAAGAAGGCGTTATTCTGGTGTGGTCGTACTGGCTATGAACCGATTGTTGAGTTGTGGTTGAGCACCCGTATCATCGAGGGTAATAAGAACCGGTTCAAGTTCTGTGATACGCGCTTGCGGGCTTGGATGAGTCTTGAAGAGCAATGAAACCGTTTCGTCGTCAGGATTGATGCTATCGAGTGTTTGCAGAACAGTAGCAAGGCCAAAAGGGTCATAACCTGCTCGAGCAGCAATGATGACGCCCATGCGGTCAGCTTCGTATTCATCATCTTTGTCGAGGCCACGCAAGTACATCTCTTTCACTTCTTTTACCAGCTCGGTAGCCATGAAGTTGCCTTGCGCGCCTTGTGTTTGACTGGCAAGTTTGAGCAGACCGGAGACACCGCTGTTACTAAAGTTGGTCATGGCTTTAACGTGGTGCTTTTGCAATACGTGGGCTGATTCATGTGCTAGTACCGCGGCAAGCTCAGATTCACTGCTCATAGTATCAAGTAGCCCTTTAGTGATGAAAACATAACCACCGGGCGCAGCGAAGGCATTAAGATGTGAACTATCGAGAACACAAAAGTGCCAGGGAAGATCAGGGCGTTCGGTTTGTGAAACAACCCAGCGGCCAATTTTATTGACGTAGCGTTGCAGAGCTACGTCGTCAACAGGCTTAGATGCTCCTAATAGAACGGCCGCTGCATTGCGACCAATTTCAATTTCTTCTTCTTCACTAATCCCTGAGACTGTCCTACCAATATCTTTAGCACCCTCGAAGATTTGATTGAGATCGAGGTTAACGCCTTCTTGTTCATCATCACTGCCGCCGCCAATCATGGCGCCAAAGCCGCCAATGTCGATTGCCATGACAGTAAGAGGCAGTAGAGCAAATAACAGAATAGCCGCTGATTTTAGCGAAATTGATTTCATGGCCAGTCTCCCTGATCGTCATCACTTTCTTCAACTTTAGGTTTTGGTGCAGGAGTAGGTTTTTTGTCGGCACCAAAGTAGTCGAGTTTTTTATTTTTTAGTCCTACTTCTTCTGCTGCGGCCTGACCAGTACTTGCGTCAGCAGCGTATTGGTCTAATAATTTTAATGCCTCCTGATCGGGCTCAGCATTTTGCAGTACTTCTTCATCGATGCCTCGAACGGCTGTCGCCGCAGTGACTTCGTCACTTTGTTCACGCCCAGTTGCAAGGTTCCCTAGTAGATCATCCTCATCCTCTTCATCGGTATTTTTAGGTGTTGGTAAGGCGATTGTGTTTTTACGATAAAGCTTAACCGTGAGTAATCTAACCCAGCCAGCCTGGATACCATTGTTAACCTGATACCAACCACCTTGTCGGTTAAGAATGCGTACCTTGTTATCTGCAGAAAGTATGGTAATTATGTCAGCGCTTTTACTTGGTGCCTTACGTAACTCGGTATCACGCGTCAGTGTACCAAGTTTGTCGGCGGCAAGTAGCTGGGTGCTGAACAGCACAGATATGATTATAAAGCTAAGACGAAGAGTATTCACGGCCATCTCCCTTTATAACCATATTAAGTAGGCATTAAATATGGTTAACGGCACGGTTCATAAATTTTTACTTGTTCATCACGACCTTTAACAGACACGCTGCCATGGTCAATAAAGTTAAGTGTATCACTACAAAGTTCTTTTGTCGCAGCAGAGACGAGTATTTTTGCGACGCCTTTAGTTTGTCCTTCAAGACGACTAGCAGTATTCACTGTGTCACCAATACAAGTGTAATCTAATTTGTTTTCTGAACCGATCATGCCGACGACCGCCTCGCCACTGTGTATGCCAATACCGATGTCAAAACTGTCACCAATGCCACCGCTAATTTCCTTTTTGAAATCTTCCAGTTTTTTAGCCATTTCAAGTGCGGACTCAACAGCATGTTGTGCATGATTGTTATCAGTAATTGGCGCTCCCCAGAAGGCCATAATGGCATCACCAATAAATTTATCGATAGTGCCCCCATGCTTAAAGATGACGTCGGTTTGTTGGCTAAAGTATTTATTTAATAGTGCAACAATTTCTTCAGGTTCACGATATTGTGACATTGCAGTAAAGCCGCGAATGTCGGAAAAAAGCACCGTTACTTGAATACGTTTAGCATTAAAATATTTACTTAAACCTTCATCACCAGTGCTAACTAAGTCATTAACAACACGAGGGTCAACAAAGCGACCAAACATTTGCATCGATCGTTGGCGTGTACGTCGTTCGTGGAGGTATTCGTATAATGCAGCAAGGGTATAAAATAACCAGCCAAAAATAAGCGGGCGAAGTATGGGTACGATAAATAATAGTTTAATCATTAGATAGGTAATGAATAAACCAAGTCCTGTTAGGATTAAATAGCCAATAAATATACGTGAGTGGTTTTGTGCATAGCGGAAGCTAAATAAAAGGCTAAGAATAATCAGTAAGGTTAACAAAGGTGCAAACATCTGCTGTGGTTGATTCATGTACTGATTATTTTTCAAGTTATCAATCGCGGTGGCAACAAATTCTACGCCTGGATGCAGGCTGTTGACTGGCGAGACACGTAAGTCACCCAATGAGGTCGCTGTCGAACCAATAATAATGATTTTATCGCGGAGCTCATTGTTAAGGCGAGGTAATGGTTGGCCGTCTTTATCTAAATCCTTCGGCCTAATATTTTTGAATAAATCGTAAAAAGAAATACGCTGGTGGGCAGCAGTATCTCCACGCCAATGTAATTGAATACTTTGTTGTGGTGGAATAACGTAATTCAAGTCTCGAGCAGCACGTGCGGGTAATGAGGGTATTTTCCAGCCATAAGCCTGTTGAAACAGATCATAACGACGACCGACACCGTCTTTATCATTATTGTAATTTACCGTGCCAATGCGGCTAATATTAACCTCTGGTTTATTGAGTAAAGCATCAACAATATGAATAGGTAGCTCTAAGGCAATATTTTTATCGCCAGCAATTGCGGCGGTGGGCGTAAAGCCAAGTGCTTTACCTTTTTGTTTGAGGTTTATCTGACTTTTATCGTCACCGCTGGCAGGTAAGCGAGTAATGGCAAAATAGACATTTTCCGCCGTATTGGCGACTTCTGCAAAGTAGGCGTCGCTGCCTGGATTAAGGCTATTGTCCAGATCGGTGAAAATAATGTCGACCAACACAGCTTTGGGTTGTTGGGGTAAGATTGATTCAAGTAATTCGGCATGAATAGCGCGTGGCCAGGGATATCTGCCTGCATCGATGTCTTTATCACGCGCCATTCTGTCGAGGCTGTAGTTATCAATATCGACAATAATGATGTCTGGATCGGCACTTAGTTGTAGGGCGTTACTGCGAACAAGGTAGTCACTGAGTGTATTTTCGGTACTCTGCAGCTTGTTTAGCAAGCCATATTCAATGGTGGCAAACAAAATAATCAGTGCAGCAAGATACACCAAAGGCAAATAGTTACGTTGCATAAGTCCCTTTTTAATAATGTTGTTTTTGAATACTACAGGCTTGTAAAAGCCTGTCGATATAACTAGTTACCTTATAATATAACTGCATGGAAAATTAGCAATCGTTATGCCTCAGATTGATGACACTTTTGCCTTAATCGACAAACAAATGGAAAAACTGGGTGATTTACCTGTGTTTAGTGCCTCTGTTAACCATGTGCGACGGATTAGTAACGACGCTCAAAGTGGCGCGATGTCCTTGGCAATGGAAATAATGAAAGATGCCAACCTCACCACCAAATTACTGCAGTTAGCAAATTCGTCTTACTACAACCGTGGCCGGGGTAATATCAACTCAGTGTCAAAGGCGGTTATTACACTAGGGTTTGGCACGATTCAGAGTCTTTGCCTGACACTAAAGATTATCGATAGTTTTCAGGGCGAGCATTCTGGTATCGATATGAATGCAATGTTACTCAATAGTTTTTTAACGGCTGGCATGGCCAAAGAAGTGGCTGAGCGTGCAGGGATAAGAGATATTGAGCAAGGTTATGTTTGTGGCTTGTTGCATGGTCTTGGTGAAATAGTATTGGCCTATACATTGCCTGAAAAGTACATTGAAATGCAGGCCTTAGAAAAACAAGGAGAATTAAGTTGGGATAAGATTCAGCAACAGGCGCTGGGTGGTTCAATATCGGCAATCGGTCAGCGAATGGCTGAGCAATGGGGATTTCCTAAAACAGTTGTCAAGACGCTTGAATCATACGATGGTAAAAAGCGTTCTATGAATGAGTCAAACTTTAATCAGGCGTTAGCAACACATTCACACAGTAGTATTGCATTGGTTTATCAACGACCGGGCACCGCGGGGCAAGATCTAGGTAAGGTTATGCAAAGTTTATCAGATGCTGTAGGGGTGCCACGTGAGGAAGTTGAGTCATCGATGAATGCAACATTTAAAAGTTGTTGCGGCTTGATAGAAGATTATGGACTGCAAAAAGCATTGTTAATGCCACCTGTGCGTGAGACGGGTGATCCGTTATTGGACAAGACTTCACGACAATTTGCTTACTTCGCAGGTAGTAGAGACGATGTGGAAAATGATTCTGTTGCGATTAAAAAGAATACAAGCAAGCAAGATAATCAAGCTGAGAATTCTTTAAATAAGAGCAAAGCAGAAAAACATTCGACTAGTGAGCAAAGTAGAAAACAACAAGCGGCCGTTGCTGCTACTGAGAGTAGTGGTGTTAATGCTCAGGTTCAATTAGAAGTACTACAACAGATCACTGCATTGATGACTTCAAAAGCAGGCGTACACCATGTTTTTGCAAAAGTAGTTGAAGGAATAAATATAGGGGTTGGTTTTGATCGAGCAATACTGTGTTTGTTAAGCGCCGACCATAAGCATTTACAGGGACGGCTCGCATTCGGCGACGACGTTGATGAACTAAAAGAATATTTCAATATCCCTATTCAGGAACAGAGAAACTTATTTATTAAAGTGCTGCGTGAAGGCAATGAAGCGTGCGTAAATAATGTGAATGCAGTCGAGTGGAGAAGTGTTATTCCAGAAAACTATAAAAAATCCCTGGATTCTTCTGCTTTTATTATTGGTGCTATCAGTGCCAACAAACGTCCGGTGGGATTGTTTTATGCGGATAATGGCCCTTCTAACCGAGGTGTCAGCGAAGTTGAACAGCAGGGCTTTATTCAATTCTTAAATCAGGCGCGTCTTGCATTACAGATTTCATAGCGAATAAATGTATTGAAGCGATTATTGTAAACGTTCTTCTATTGTCTTAATTGCATCATCAATACCAAGATTAAGTTTTGTATTACAAAGCTTAAGCAAGGGTAATAGTTTCTTTAATAAAGTGGATAAATGAGGTAGTAAGGCATCAGTATTGTCTGTTTGAGCCTGTGTTGTTGCTTCGTCAAGATTGGGTATTTTGGTTTCGGCTACTATTGGTGCTTGTTTTATCTCTACTTCCACAGCTATTTCGGTAACTGAGGTTTCGGCCTCTGCCACTTCGGTGGCCACATCATCTTCTATATCTTCAGATAGTACCGCTTTGTTGCCGCCTTGTTCGATGGCCAGGTGCAAATGATTTTCAGCAATATGTAAAAGATCATTAAGAGATAAATCATCAGTAATATCTACAGCAGCGATGCCTATACTGGCCGTCACAGGAATAGCAATACCACCAAACTCAAATTTTAGTTCTTGAATTTGCTTACAAATTCGTTCGGCTAACCGGCGGGCACCAATACGGTTAGTAGACGGTGAGATAAAGACGAGCTTGGCAACACCAATTCGTGCCGCAGTATCTTCATGGCGAACATGATTGAGAGCGATACGGCTGATTTCTTTTAGTAATGCGTTGGCGGCTTCTTTTCCATAACTAAGAAAGAATTTATTAAAACCATCGATGTCGAGGCGCAGTAAAGACAACTCTCTGTTGTGACGTTTCGCGTAGGCAAGATTTTGATTACCACGTTGTTCAAAGTTGTTTTTATTACCAAGCCCGGTCAGTTCATCGATAGAGGTTTGTTGTTCGAGTTTGGTTTCGGTTTCAGAGAGTTTACGATGAGTCTTATCAATTTGAATATGAGTTTTTGCCCGTGCACGTAGTTGCGCAGAATCGAAAGGTTTACTGATAAAATCTGATGCACCGTTTGAAAGCGCTAATTGTTTGTTTTCATCACTATCTTCTTCACCAGTAATAATAATGACCGGTAATTTATTGATTCTCTCATTATCATCATTACGAATTTTTTTTAGTAAGCCATAACCATCAAGTTTAGGCATTGATAAGTCTGAAAACACTAACTGTATGTCGTCGACTTCCTGAATTATATTAAAGCCTTCTTCGCCATCACCCGCTTCCGATACGCGATAAAGTTTACCCAGTAATTTGCCGATAGCCCGGCGCATTAAGCGTGAGTCATCAATCACTAGTATGTGAGGAAGTTGTTCTGTTGGGCTAACGTTATCGCTTGGCATGAAGTGGTGTTTGGCCTTGATCCTTTTTATTTTCAGTTGCTTTGTTTAAGCATAGAGCTTATGCGCAACTGTTCAAGTAAAAAATTCAAGTAATCAGTAAGTTAACGGCAAATTGGGCAAATTGCACCTATTCTTTTGAATAACCCGTACTTGATTAAGTAATTCACTTAGAGGTAGTTTAACAATATAGGTTAAATGATGGAGACACTGTGGCTACATTGAGCCAGCAAGTATTGCGAACCGATATTTCCGGTATGCCGCTAGAGTGGGTTAATTACCAATCCGCAGTGCGACTCTATGCTTCCGAACAGGTAGCTTATAGCTGTGGCAGCTTGTTGTATAAAGTTCATGGTGGTATTAGCGCTCGCACTGGCCTTCGCAGCATCGTTAAGGTTAACTCTATTATCGCTACCCATGGACATGGCTATGCCAGTGCCCGGCTCCGTTCTGAATATACCCCGCCACTCAATAATGCCGCCTTGTTTCGACGTGACGCAGGTTTGTGTATGTACTGTGGTGAGCATTTCCCGCGGAGTCAGTTGTCACGGGATCATGTGACACCGTTAAGTCATCATGGCGCTGACAGCTGGAATAACGTGGTGACGGCATGTAAACGTTGCAATAACTATAAGGCTGGACGCACGCCCGAGCAATCTTCAATGCAGTTACTGGCAGTTCCCTTTACCCCAACGCACGCTGAATACGTTTATTTACAAGGTAAAAAAGTCCTGGCTGATCAAATGGAATTTTTATTGGCTCATTTTCCTCGAAGTAGCCCTATACACCAACGTTTACAACTTAAACCTTAGTTTCAATAAGCATCATGCAGGTGATAAGCCAGACAATTAGTCGTAGCACTGGGCAGGATTTTTCCTGTGTGGAACAGCGAGCAGTGGGCGGCGGCAGTATTAATCAGACGCTGCAAATTAAAGGTCAGTGCGGTCGCTATTTTTTCGTTAAATTAAATACGGCATCCCGTGAAGAAATGTTTGTTGCTGAAGCGGCAGGTTTGCAGCAGTTAGCAGAAGCTAAGGTGATTCGAATACCAACACCTATTTGTCACGGGGTGAGCGGGGCGCAAAGCTTTCTTGTTTTAGAGCATATTGCATTAGGGGGTGCTTCGGCTGGTGCGCAGGCGCAATTGGGCCTGCAATTGGCTGCATTGCATGCTTGTACGGCTGCGCAATTTGGCTGGAAGATGAATAATACGATTGGCGCTACCCCGCAGATGAATAGCTGGAATAATGATTGGGTAGATTTTTTTCGCCATCAGCGCCTTGGTTATCAACGTGAATTAGCGATTAAAAATGGCTGTAGCGAGCAGTTAGCTGATCAGTGCCAACAATTAATGGATCAGTTAGAAAACTATTTTCAACATTATGACCCCGTTGCGTCACTTCTACATGGGGATTTGTGGTCGGGCAATGTGGGCTTTGATGAAAATAATGCGCCGGTTATTTTTGATCCGGCGGTTTATTTTGGTGATCGTGAATCAGATTTAGCGATGACTGAACTATTTGGCGGGTTTTCAGAAGAATTTTATCAAGCATATCAGCAGGTTTTGCCCTTGGACGCAGGATACAGCGTTAGAAAGCACATATATAAACTTTATCATGTGATGAATCATTTCAATTTATTTGGTGGAGCTTATGCTTCCCAGGCACAGAGAATTGTTGAAAAACTATTGATTTCCCCCATAAAATAGACGGAAAATGCCTTGTTGAATAATGATTTGTTGTCTATATCTGTATGATATGGAACTAAGCACAAGATTAGCCATAAAACATTAGCTCTTGTAATGTTTTATGTGGGGGTTCTTATTCGCATTAGTTTTGATACAAAATGATTCACTGGGGGAATCAGCAAATGAAAAAGTTATTACTTTCCATGTCTCTGTTGGTGCTATCACTGTCTGCCTATGCGGATAAAAGTGATTACATCTGGAACATACAATTTGAAAAGAAAATGGCACTCGCTGAACAAGGAAAGGTTCGCGCACAATATGATATCGGCAATATGTACTTGAAAGGTCAGGGAACTGATCGCGATGCAACGATGGCAGTTGGATGGTTTATTAAGGCTGCGAAACAGAAGTATTCACGGGCTGAATATAAATTAGGATATTTATATAGTCGCGGTGAAGGCACGAGTAAAAATACCAGCAAAGCATTTAAGTGGATAACGCGTTCGGCAAAACAAAATTACACGCCAGCTATGTTTTATCTGGGAAGACTCTATGCCAGTGGTACGGGGACAGATAAAAATCTGCAATTAGCCATGAGCTGGTATAGCAAGGCATTTGCCAAAGGTTATCACCCTGCTAAACGTGAAATGGACAATCTTAAGCAATTAATTGCCAAGCAAGCCGCATCGGAGACAGTGATTGCTGAACCAGTAAAAAAAGTCGCTGTTAAGCGTGTAGCTAAAAAAAATACAGTGGTAAGAAAAGCGACTAAGAAAAAGGCTGCTAAGAAGAAGGCAAATAATAAATCAGCATTAAGCGTGTTGAGTGCTAATCAATGGCAGTCTTTAGATAAACCCGCCGATGTTTTTCCGTCATCAATTACTCAGTGCCAGCAGTCAGGCGACAAATTTATTTGTCAGACTGATGAATTCGATGTTGAAAAACCTTATGGTACGGTTACTTATAAAGTGAAAACGGTATTGGCTAACTTTAATGATAAAGGTCAATTTAATGTCGAAATACAACGTGAAATAACATTAATTTTCCCCAGTGACCCTGATGACCCTGATGTCGTTATTCCCCTCGAATATGGTCCTCAGGAAAAGGAAGTTATGCGCTGCATGCTTAAACAAGGTGTGGATTTAACTTGTTATGATGAGGCGACACGTAAAAAACTAGTCTATTCTAAACTTTAAGGTCAGATATAAAAATAAAAAACAATGGAATGCTATGAACACTAGAAGTTTGATACTACTGCTCGCTTTTGTCATAAGCTTTTCAGCTTTTGCCGATAACAGCGACTACGTTTGGAATGATCAATTTACCGCTAAGCTTGCCAAAGCTAAAGATGGCGATAGACGTGCACAATATGATCTAGGCAATATGTATATTAAAGGCCAAGGAACTACGAAAGATACGAAAACCGCTTTTGACTGGATTGGAAAGTCAGCTAAGCAAGGTTACGTGAAGGCAAAATATAAATTAGGCTTCATGAATTTAAACGGAATCGGTACAGCTAAAAACTTACGCACAGCTAATAAATGGTTATCACAGGCGGCCAGTGAAAATTATGCACCAGCACAGTTTGCTTTGGCTGGTATGTATGTGGATGGTTTGCATGTTAAGCAAGATTATGCCGAAGCTATTACTTGGTTAAAAAAAGCCAAAGCATCTGGTTTTTGGAAAGCAAACTCAGAGTTAAAACGCATATCAGCATTAGCAAAAAGAGCACCGAGAAAAATTGCTAAAGCAGCTCCTCAAGCGCCTCGTAAAGCCGTCGCAAAAAAACCAGCAAGAAAGAAAGTCGAACGTGGTGAGCCAGCATTAAGCGCGATTGTGTTAGCGGGTAATTGGTTACAACGTGGTAAACCATCTAAGTTTTTACCTTCTAAGGTGAATGATTGTCAGTTGCGTGAAGCAGGTATTTTTTGTACCTCGAATGAACTGAAAGGACAAAGTGGTAGTAGTCGTTTTTCCTACCGTATTGAAGTAGTTATGCGTGACTTTACTGAAGCGGGTGAGTTTTCGGCGACGTATAGAAATAATATCTTGTCCGTTGAGCAGATTCAGGTTGCCGCTGCGGTGCCTGATGAAACCGATGAAGATGAGGAAGTGAGCGCAGAGGAACAAGCTGAGCGAGAGCAAGCACGTGCTTCAAGGCAGATTAGCACCGGCCTGCAGGCCACGATTCATACGCTGGAATGTCAGTTAGAAAACGTAAAGGCGATCAACTGTATTAAGGATCATGGTCGTAGCATCAAGCTAACTAGCCGCTGATATTGTAACCTTTTCCACGTAACTTTCCGGTAAGCCACTGATAATAATGTGGTTTACCACCCACTCCTATTGATAGAATTAGTGTGAATATGTCACAGAGAGTCTGTGGCATGTGTCATCGTGCGCCAATCCATAATCACGCAAAATACTCCCAAGTTAAAAGAACAAGACGGGAGAACATCAGCGTGAACATATTACTTATTGATGAGGTAGCAATCGTACGGGCAAGTATTCGCCGCGTGCTAGATGCTAGTGACTTAGTCACTCAGGTACATGAAGCAGCAAATAGCCTTCATGGGCTAACCATCTTGCGCAGCCATGATATTGATATTGTCATCATGGATTTGGGTTCAGACAGTCTTTCTATTCTTGATGTGGCGCGCCGGATGTTGGCGTCATCACCAGAATTAAAAATTATTGCTTTAACTAGTCAGTTAGAAGGTCCGTTTCCAGCCAGATTATTACAGGCAGGTGTTAGCGCCTGCATGAGTAAGCGTAGCCGTGTTGCTGATTTATTTTCAGCAATTAAAGCGGTCAATGTTGGTAAGCGTTATGTCAGTACAGATGTCGCTAAGCGCTTAGAAACAGAACTAACGTTTGATAAGCAACAATCACGATTTTTAAGTTTATCGAATCGTGAGTTACAGATTATGTACATGTTTGTAAAAGGGATGCGTGTGCAACCGATAGCAGACAAGTTATTTTTGAGTCCGAAAACGGTGAACACTTATCGTTACCGTATTTTTGACAAATTGGGGGTGCGTGGTGATGTAGAAATGACGCACATGGCTTTGCGTTGTGGGGTGCTGAATCAGCGCCGCTGGGAAGGGGATTTCTTACCACAACAACAAGCCAGCTAGGGGGTCGAAAGCGATGAGATAACGCATCGCTTTAACGGCATGACGTACTAATCGGGGGATGAAGTACGTCGAACCGGAGCACAAGTAAACAGTTGTTAAGCTAAGGGAGGCTTGGTTTACTTATGCTCCACTTTTTTATTTAGAGGGCTTATTATTTTTTGCTGTATTTATGTACCGCATTAACCAGCACTTCAACATTGGCTGGGTCCACGTGTTGGTGAATACCGTGACCAAGATTAAACACATGACCACTGCCTTCGCCATAACCGTCAAGAATCATTTTTACTTCTTGTTCAATACGTTCAGGTGAAGCGTAAAGCATAGAAGGATCCATGTTGCCTTGTAGTGCAATTCGGTTATTAGCGACTTTACGTGCCTCGCTAATATCCATCGTCCAGTCAAGACCGGCAGCGTCAGTGCCAGTGGCAATAATATCTTCTAACCAGCAACCGCCGCCTTTGGTGAATAACACCACGGGTACTTTACGTCCTTCATTTTCACGAATAAGGCCATCGACAATTTTTTGCATGTAGCCCAGAGAAAATTCTTTGTAGTCGCGTGGTGTCAGCACGCCACCCCAGGTATCAAAGATCATCGCGGTTTGTGCACCAGCTTTTATTTGCGCGTTCATGTATTCAATGACACTGTCAGCGATTTTGTCGAGTAGCATGTGCAGCAATTCTGGTTGCTCGTACATCATGCCTTTGCTTTTGGCGAAGTCTTTGGTGCCACTGCCCTCAATCATATAAGTAGCGAGTGTCCAGGGGCTACCCGAGAAACCAATTAGTGGCACGCGGCCATCGAGTTCTTTACGAATGGTGCGCACGGCATCCATGACATAACCGAGATCATCTTCCATGTCGGGGACGCCAATTTTTTCAATATCGGCTTTAGTGCGAACTGGGTTTTTAAACCTTGGACCTTCTCCTTCCGAGAAATACAGACCCAGACCCATCGCATCGGGAATAGTTAGGATGTCAGAAAATAAAATCGCTGCATCAAGGTCAAAACGTTCCAGAGGTTGCATGGTGACTTCACAAGCAAGATCAGGTGTTTTGCACAGCGTCATGAAGTCGCCAGCTTGTTTACGGGTTGCTTTGTATTCTGGCAAGTAACGTCCAGCTTGGCGCATGATCCAGATCGGCGTGTAATCAACAGGTTCACGCAATAAGGCGCGCAGAAAAGTATCGTTTTTTAACTCAGTCATTTTTTTATTTAGAAATGCCTTACTAACTCATTTGCTGAGATTAGCTGACTCCCTATCCCTTAGTGTCTGTTCAGTATTTTATGGTCATTTTGTCGGTTATTTTAGCATAGGATGAAATAGACAGTGGGGGTGATTTTCTATCGGTAGATAGGAAACAGGTATATGAGGAAGATTAACTAATCAGCAGAAAGTGATACAGAAAGGGGAAATAACCGGCTACAGCTCATCTTATTGAGCGTAGCCGCTTGTTAGTAGTATTAGATGTCTAGGTAGTCGAGAATGCCTTCAGCCGCTTCACGGCCTTCAAAGACGGCCGTTACGACTAAATCAGAGCCGCGCACCATGTCGCCACCAGCGAAGACTTTAGGGTTGCTGGTCTGGAATTTAAATTCGCCATTTTCAGGAGCCGTAACGCGATCACGATCATCGGTTGTGATGTTATGGTCAGCGAGCCAGCTCGGTGGGCTAGGACGGAAACCGAAGGCGATCAGCACGCTGTCAGCAGGGACAATTTCTTCGGTACCAGCAACTGGCTCAGCACGGCGACGGCCGCGTTCATCAGGTTCGCCCATGGCGGTGGTGACAAACTTAACGCCTTCCACTTTACCATCACCAACGATTTCGACAGGTTGACGATTCCAGAGAAATTCAACGCCTTCTTCTTTGGCATTAGTGACTTCGCGTTTAGAACCCGGCATGTTGGCTTCGTCACGGCGGTAAGCACAAGTAACGGAATCGGCTTTCTGGCGGATGGCGCTACGGTTACAGTCCATGGCGGTATCACCACCACCCAAGACCACCACTTTGTGATCTTTCATGTCGATGCAGTCGTCGGTTTCGCCAAGTAACTTGCGGGTGTTTTCAATCAGGTATGGCAGAGCGTCATGCACACCAGGTAAGCCTTCACCGGGGAAGCCGCCTTTCATGTAATTATAGGTGCCCATGCCAAGGAACACGGCATCGTAGTCATCCAGCAATTGTTGCATGCTGATCTCTTTGCCAATTTCAGTGTTGAACTTGAACTCAACGCCCATTTCTTCCAGCACGTTGCGACGGTTAACCATCACTTCTTTTTCAAGTTTGAAAGCAGGGATACCGTAAGTGAGCAAGCCACCTATTTCAGGGTAGCGATCGAAGACAACGGCTTTAACGCCATTGCGGGTTAATACATCGGCACAACCGATACCGGCAGGACCTGCGCCGATAACTGCAACGCGTTTACCAGTGTCGACAACGCCAGACATGTCAGGACGCCAACCGGCTTTAAAGGCTTCGTCACTAATGTATTTTTCAACCGAGCCAATCGTTACGGCACCAAAACCATCGTTAAGTGTACAGCTACCTTCACAAAGACGATCTTGTGGGCAAACGCGACCACAGACTTCGGGCAAACTATTGGTTTGGTGTGATAACTCAGCAGCTTCAAACAAGTTGCCTTCTGAGACAAGTTTTAGCCAGTTAGGAATGTAGTTGTGTACCGGACACTTCCACTCACAGTAAGGGTTGCCACACGCGAGACAGCGGTCAGCCTGCGATGATGCGGTTGTCGCATCATAGGCGCCATAGATTTCGCAAAATTGTTTATTGCGCTCATTAGCCGGCATTTTGTCCGGGTCAATGCGTGGAATATCGACGAATTGGAATACGTTAGCCATTATTTACTTCAAACCTATTTAAAATTGACGTTAGCGTTACGCTGCTTCGAGGAGTGCATCGAGCAGGTTGCCTAAGTCGACGGCTTTCGGCTTCACTAGCCAGAACTTGCCGCAATAATCATCAAAGTCTTCGAGAATTTGCTTGCCCCAGACACTGCCTGTTTCTTCAACATATTCAACAATCTGTTGTTGCAGGAAGTTTCGGTAGGCTTCCATTGACTCGCTGTTAACACGATGAGTGTCAATCAACTCATGGTTACAACAGTCTTGGAAGGTGTTTTCTAAATCAAGAATAAAGGCAAAGCCACCGGTCATCGCGGCACCGAAGTTAATACCGGTTTGACCAAGCACGGTGACAACACCGCCAGTCATGTATTCACAACCGTGATCGCCAATGCCTTCAACCACTGCGGTGGCACCTGAATTACGTACAGCAAAGCGTTCGCCGGCCTGACCCGCAGCAAAAAGTTTGCCGCCGGTCGCACCGTAAAGACAAGTGTTACCAATAATCGTGTTGTCTTTAGCAACAAAGTCTGCTTCAGCTTGCGGATAAATCACTAATTTACCGCCAGCCATGCCTTTGCCAACGTAGTCGTTAGCATCGCCTTGCAAGTACATGTCTAAACCGCCGGCATTCCAAACACCAAAGCTTTGACCTGCATGGCCGATGAGGCGCAAGGTAATTGGTGCGTCGTTCATACCAAGGTTGCCGTGGTGGTGAGCAATTTCACCTGACAGGCGAGCACCGATAGAACGGTGAATGTTTTGCAGCATGTAACTGAATTCGCCACCGGCTTTGTTAGCGATGGCAGATTCAGTGTCAGCGAACATTTGTTCAGCTAGCTCAGCTTTATCAAATGGCTCATTTTTAGGTTGGTTGCAGAACTGATCTTTATCAGCGGCCACACCACCATCAGAAATTAACGGTGATAGATCCAGCGCATGCTGCTTATCTGTTTCACCCGGTAGCAATGTTAATAAATCAACGCGACCAATAAGTTCTTCAATTGTACGAACACCCAGTTTAGCCATCCACTGACGGGTTTCTTCGGCTAAGAAATGGAAGAAGTTCATGACCATTTCTGGTTTGCCAATAAAGTGCTTAGTACGTAGTAATTCATTTTGAGTGGCAACGCCGGTGGCACAGTTATTTAGGTGACAAATACGCAGGTATTTACAACCTAGGCCAATCATTGGCGCAGTACCAAAGCCAAAACTTTCAGCACCAAAGATAGCCGCTTTAATAACATCTAAACCTGTTTTCAGGCCGCCGTCTGTTTGCAGACGTACTTTGCCGCGCAAGTTATTCGCGCGTAGTGCTTGGTGGGTTTCGGTTAAGCCGAGTTCCCACGGACTACCACAGTTACGCACCGAAGTAAGTGGCGATGCACCAGTACCACCGTCATAACCCGCAATCGTAATTAAGTCAGCGTAGGCTTTAGCAACACCGGCGGCAATTGTTCCAACACCGGCTTCAGAAACGAGCTTCACAGAGACTAATGCTGCAGGATTGACTTGTTTTAAATCGAAGATTAATTGAGCTAAATCTTCAATCGAATAAATATCGTGATGCGGTGGTGGTGAAATTAATGAAATGCCTGGCTTGCAGTAGCGTAGCTCAGCAATGAGATCATTAACTTTATCACCGGGTAACTGTCCGCCTTCACCAGGTTTAGCTCCTTGGGCAACTTTAATCTGCAGCACTTCAGCACTGCGTAAGTAAGCCGGTGTGACACCAAAGCGGCCAGAGGCTACTTGCTTAATTTTAGAGCGACGTTCATTTCCGTAGCGAGAGACATCCTCACCACCTTCACCGGAATTAGAACGACCACCAAGGCGATTCATCGCAATGGCCAAGGCTTCATGCGCATCAGGTGATAAAGCACCAAGTGACATAGCTGCGGTGTCGAAACGCGGGAAGATATCATCCGCTGATTCTACTTCGCTAATATCGATAGCATTGGTGTTATCAGTGAGTGTGACTAAATCACGCAATACAGTCGGTGCACGGTTGTTAACTAAGTCGGCGTAGACTTTGTATTTATTGTAATCACGTTTTGGATCTTTGACCGCTTCTTGTAGTGCGTTGACTACGTCAGGGTTATAGGCGTGGTATTCACCGCCGTGCACATATTTCAGTAAGCCACCTTGGCGAATATTCTTACGTGGGTTCCAGGCAAGTTTGGCAAGTTTGGCTTGATCAGATTGCAGGTCTTCGAAACGCGCACCTTTTAATCGACATGTAGTGCCAGTGAAGCAGAGCTCAACGACATCATCGTTAATACCAACGGCTTCAAATAGCTGTGAGCCACGGTAACTGGCGATGGTCGAAATACCCATCTTGGAAATAATTTTGTAAAGGCCCTTGTTAATGCCTTTACGGAAGTTCTGTGCAAGGTGGCCATCTTTCTGTTTTTCGATTTCACCGGTGCGGACCATGTCAGCAAGACATTCATACGCAAGGTAAGGATAAACAGCAGTGGCACCGTAACCGATTAAAGTAGCGAAGTGATGTGAGTCACGCGCAACACCTGTTTCTAAAACAATGTTGGCGTCACAGCGCAGACCTTCTTTAATCAGGCGATGGTGAACTGCGCCGGTGGCCATCAAGGCATGAATTGGTATATTGCCTTTGCTAATGTTGCGATCTGATAGCACTAAAATTGTTTTACCAGCTTGAACCGCATCAACACAATTTTGTGTCAAAACTTCGATTGCTTGACGAATATCTTGTTTGGCAGGATCGTAGTTCAGTTCAAGATGAATATTGGCGTAAGCTTCATTTTCTAAGGCCAACAAATCAAAGTACTTACCGGCAGAAAGAACAGGTGAAGAAATAATCACGCGCTCGGCGTGGCCAATGTTTTCTTCGAAAATATTTTTCTCTCGGCCAAGACAAGTTTCCAGCGACATAACGATTTGTTCACGTAGTGGGTCAATCGGTGGGTTGGTGACTTGGGCAAATTGTTGGCGGAAATAATCAAACAATGAACGAACGTGGGTTGAAAGCACGGGCATTGGGGTATCGTCACCCATTGAACCAATCGCTTCTTGGCCCGCTTCAGCAAGAATGCGCAGCACTTGATCACGTTCTTCAAAACTGATGTCGAACATTTTTTCATAGCTGGACAATGTTTCACTGTCCATGCTGGTACTGCCTTGTCCGTTGCTCTGTAAATGGCCACTGAGGTGAACAAAAGCTTTGTTCCATTTCTTGTAAGGCTGGCGATTCATCAACATGTTGTCGATATCTTTAGGCAACAACAAAGTACCTGTCTCGGTATCAACGGCGATCATTTGACCGGGGCTTAGTCGCCCTTTCGATAGCACTTCTTTTTCGGCGTAATCATAAACGCCAATTTCTGAGGCAATCGTGATCACCCGATCTTTGGTGATGACGTAACGCGCCGGGCGCAGACCATTTCGGTCAAGACTACAGGCAGCATGGCGACCATCGGTTAAAACGATGCCGGCCGGGCCATCCCACGGTTCCATGTGCATGGAGTTGAATTCGTAAAAAGCTTTTAACGCCGGGTCCATGTTAGTGACATTTTGCCAAGCAGGTGGAATCAACAAACGCATGGCGCGGAACACATCCATGCCACCAGCCAACAAGGCTTCCAGCATATTGTCGAGGCTGCTGGAGTCAGACCCCTCGCTTGAGACCAGTGGGCGAATACGTTCCATGTCTGGAATTAATGGTGTTTCAAATTTAAAACTGCGTGCCAGTGACCAGTTGCGGTTACCTTGAATAGTATTAATTTCACCATTGTGGGCAAGTAGGCGAAATGGCTGAGCTAAGCGCCATTGTGGCCAAGTGTTAGTTGAGAAACGCTGATGGTAAACACACAGTGAAGACTCGAGACGTTCGTCAGCCAGATCTTTATAGAAGACTGACAAGTAGGCCGGCATGATCAGGCCTTTATATGAAATGACTCGGCAAGACAGGCTAGGGATGTAAAACACATCGTCAGTGGCTTGCACGGCTTTTTCAGCGATACGTCGACCTATATAAAGGTTTCGCTCGAAATCTGTTTCATTCATGTCCGCTGGGGCATTAACGAAAATTTGTTTAATCAGTGGCAGGCTTGTAAGTGCTTCTTCGCCACAGGCTGATTCATCTGTTGGCATGAGACGCCAGCCAGCTACTTCAAGGCCTTGCTCAGCGAGCGCTTGCTCTAACTGTTGGCAGGCATGGGCGGCTTTTGCATCGTCCTTACTGAGAAAGACGGGGCCAACGGCATAATGCTCAGCCAGCGTGAAGCTTAGCTCATCGGCAATCGTGCGAAAGAATGAATCTGGTTTACGTAGCAATAAGCCACAGCCGTCACCGGTTTTACCATCGGCGGCGACAGCGCCACGGTGGGTTAAGCACGCCAATGAAGAAATGGCGGTGCTGACAAGCCAATGGCTGGGTTTACCATCCATTTGCGCGCTAAGGCCGAAGCCACAGCTGTCTTTTTCAAATTCGGGTCGGTAGATGCCGGTTTGTATATGTTGGTTATTGCTCACGTGCTGCCCATCTTAATTTGCTGATGAATAATGACCTTGTCCGCGTAAGGCCTTTAATACAAAGGTTTAGCGCGGGCAAAAGGGCAGTAATTATACAGTCCTGAGGAGCTAGGTTTCAATTACAAAAGCAGGATTTAAGCAGTTTTTGGGGGCCAGATGAGTAAATAATGCACCAAATAGGTGCTGCGGCGTTGGCTAGGAGGCATTTCTACTTAGAAACGTTGATGCCACTGATTTGTCGCGGCCAGGGTTTTGATTTCTGAATTACCTTGGGCAAGGTACGAATGGCCGCACGAGCCTGTTCAATAGTTGGGTAGTGATTGTAGACAAGGATAAACCAGTCGTCGTTTTTGAGCTGTGTACGGATAATATTGGCTCGGTTATCAAGCTTGCTGGCGCGAAGTAACTTGCTGACAGCGGTTTTACTGCGGCTGCCCATTAATTGCAGTGTGAAGTGTTTAGGGTTTTGTTTGGCTAACCAATTTGCTGTTGTCGCGGCTGGGGTAGTGATCGGGTTTTTCTTAACCGTCGGTTTTATTTTTGCAGTGGGTTCGGTTTTGGCAGCGACTTCTTTTGTCTCGGTTGTCGTTGTTACTTTCTCAACGATTTTTTTAATGGCTGGTGTTGCAGTGGTTTTCTTGTCGATGGTTGGTAATGGTTTTTCAACGGGTGTGGCTATCTTCGGACTAACCTTTTTAGTCTCTTGAATTACCGGCAGAGTGGTTTCAATTTTGTCTATGGTCGGTTCAGGTACTGTAGGTGTCGCTATCGGTTTTACTTTTGCCGTAGCAATAGGCGCAGGTAGTTCTGCTTCTAACTCAGTAGTTGCAGTCAGTTCTGTATTCAAATTTTTATCAATTTTTTCTTTAGTGGTCGACGGTGTGATAGCGGAGTCTGGTCGCTCATTCAACGCTAATTCATCGGGCGGTAATAGAGGTAGTGTTATTTTTCCGTTGGCAATAACTGCTTTAGGCTCACTGGCTATTGTTTCAGTTGATAAATTTTCTGTGGTTAAACTACTAATGCTGTCGCGTGCAAGAAACCAGGTAACACTACCAGCAATGCTAAGAATAACGACAATTGAAAAGGCCGCGCGTAAACGCACAGGTAGTGAGACGTCACTTTGTGAATTAACACCATGTTGCATAGTGAGCAAAATTTCGTGCGCGTGTAAATTTATACGTCCTGGAATGCCATCTGAAAGACGAAATATTTTTACTATTTGGCTACGTGTAAAAGGAATTTCATTTTTTAAACCCGCAATAGACATACGAAAATTAATGTAGTCACGAGTTTGTTCTTCACTGAGTTTAGGTAGATCAAGTGTGTGCGTGATGCGATGGCGAACTTCATGTAATTCTTGCGAGTTTAGTATGGTGTTAATTTGTGGCTCGCTAAACAGCACGATACGTAATAGTCGATCATCATGATCAGCTAGTTCGGATAGCTTCATTAGGATAGTTAATGATGCCGCAGGTAATTCATGCGCATCATCAATAATTAAAATTGGCATCAGTTCACCAATTTTCATTTCCGTTAAGCGTTTATTTAAAATTTCAAAAACAGTATTAAAATTAACGCTATCCTGCGGTAAACCAAAACCTTCAGCAATCTGGGTAAGTAGTTGATCTGGATTCATCATTGCATTGGCGTCAATGATACAGGTGCGCCAGCGGTCGTTACCCATGTCAAGAAAACGATTTAGTAAACTGGTTTTCCCTGAACCCTGTATGCCCGTCACTAACAGCAATAGTTCACTGTCCTGGACTAAATGGAAAAGCATATTGAGTCGCTGAGCGCGGTCACTGTCAAGCAGGAAAAATTCTTGTTGGAATTCGTTTGAGAAAGGGTCTTGATTTAAACCAAGCTGAGACAAATACGGCGCCGGACTTTCGCTAGATGACGATGTCGAATGGATAGGGAATATATTCGCGGTTTCAGTCATGTTCCAACTCCCTGACCTTGAATAAAGACGGTGCGGTAACCCTTGGCGGTGCGTTTATCTCGTTCAATCATTAGCGCACTAACTGCAGATTCATGGTTATCGTAATGGTGGTGAGAAATCCGTCCAGCACTTCCTTGATAACCTGTTTCCTTCACCAATGTCCAACCCTCAAGCAAGTCTTCTTGTAGATGCAAATCAACAAAGCGTGGTACACGATCGGACTCTGTTGGTATTAGCTGCATATAGAGGCGCATAGTATTTTAATAACAGTTTACGGGCTTAGTAGAAAAAAATCACGTTAGTTGTTTAGGGTCAAAAATTTTGCCGTATTCAGCAATTGCGTAACGGTCGGTCATGCCGGCAATATAATCACAGATGGTCAGTGCGCGACCATTTTTCGGGTCTGCTTTTTCTTCAATTTTTAATTTTTCTTGGTATTCCGGGTGTAATAGTAAAGGGTTTTGCATAAAGGCATCAAATAACTCCTTAATGATACGAGAAGATTTTGAGCTCATGCGTAAAACGCGATAATGGCTGTATAGGTTTTCGCGTAAAAACCTTTTTAATTCACGGTTTTGTTTGCGCATTTCTTCACTATAAGCCATCAAAGGAGTTGCGTGAACCCGAACAGCATCTATGTTTTCAGGTTTAGCATCCGCAATCAGTTGTTTACTTGTTTCAATCAAATCGACGACCTGGTAGCCAATTAAACGACGGACAATTTCATATATTTTACGCCGCTCGTTGAGCTCAGGGTGCTTTGCTTGCACTTCTTCATAAAGATTGTTGAATAGTGTGACTTCACGTAGTTGTTCTAGATTGATTAAACCAGAACGAAGGCCATCATCAACATCGTGACTGTTGTAGGCAATCTCATCAGCGAGGTTGGTTAGTTGTGCTTCAAGTGAGGCTTGGGTTTTGTCGATAAAGCGTTGACCAATATCACCAAGTTGGCGGGCATTTTTGACTGAGCAATGTTTAAGAATGCCTTCACGTGATTCAAAGCTGAGATTAAGGCCGGGAAATTGTGCGTATTTTTCTTCTAGCGTATCCACTACGCGCAGCGATTGTAGATTATGTTCGAAGCCACCAAATTCTTGCATGCATTTATTTAAAACATCTTGGCCAGCGTGGCCAAAAGGGGTGTGGCCGAGATCATGCGCCAGGCCGATTGTTTCGGCTAAGTCTTCATTGAGTTTTAAGGAGCGTGCGATAGTACGACTTATTTGCGCAACTTCAATCGAGTGGGTAAGACGAGTGCGGAATAAATCGCCTTCATGGTTGACGAAAACTTGGGTTTTATATTCGAGACGGCGAAACGCAGTCGAATGAATAATTCTATCTCTATCACGCTGATATTCACCACGATAGGCAGGAGACTCTTCCTGATAACGCCGGCCTCGGCTTGATGTATCGAGGGCAGCGTAATCAGCGAGTGAGTCAGAATTCATGGTTTATTGTTGCTGAGCTTGGCTCAGTCCCTCGGTAATTGTTTGTTCTAGTTTTTGTGTATCAAAATCATCACTAATAAATGACTGACCAATATCCTTCATTAAGATTAAGCGCAACTTCTTATCGAGATTTTTTTTATCGACAGCCATGATATCCATGAATTGTTTTAGTGTCATCGTGGTCGGGGGCAAGATAGGTAAATTTGCTGCAAGAAGTATTTTATTGACACGTTGTAGGGCTTGTTCAGTTACCCAGCCTTGGTGCAAAGAAAGTGTTGCGGCCATCGACATGCCACAGGCAATGGCTTCGCCGTGTAGCCAGTTACCATAACCGGTGCCGGTTTCAATTGCGTGGCCGAAGGTGTGGCCGAGATTAAGTAAGGCGCGAACGCCTGATTCTCGTTCATCTTGGGCAACGATGTTGGCTTTATCGCGGCAGGATAGTTCGATGGCATAGGCTAACGCCTCAGGATCACGGTTTAGTAATTTTGATACATTTGATTCTAACCAGTTAAAAAATTCGGCATCGTTAATTAAACCGTACTTAATCACTTCAGAAATACCAGAAGATAGTTGTCGGTCATCAAGTGTATTAAGTGTGTCTGTGTCGGCAATCACGCATTCAGGTTGGTGAAAAGCGCCAATCATATTTTTACCAAGTGGATGGTTAACACCGGTTTTACCACCAACAGAAGAATCAACCTGAGCAAGTAAGGTGGTCGGGATTTGAAGAAATTTAACGCCACGCTGGTAACTTGCCGCCGCAAAGCCAGTGATATCACCGACAACGCCTCCACCCAGTGCGATAAGTGTGCAGCGGCGGGTGAAGTTATGCGTTAGCAGTGCTTCATACACTTTATCGAGAGTATTGAGAGTTTTGTATTGTTCGCCATCAGGCAAGATACAAGTCGCCACATCATAATCATCCAGCAGGCTCAGGACTTTCTGTAAATAAATCGGTGCGACAGTGTCATTGCTGACGATCATGACTTGAGAGCCATGAATGTAGGGCGTTAGTAGGGAGGCATCACTAAGTAAGCCATGGCCGATAAAAATCGGGTAACTGCGATCAGCTAAATCTACGTTCAGTGTTTTCATGCTTGGAGTGACTATGATTTCAATGTTGGGATTATATAATGGTTGTCGGATCAATGTCTTGCGTGATTTAGCCTTATTCTAGGTGACGATAGGCAGAGATAGAATGCTTTCGACTACTAGTTTGACGTTTTTACCATTGGTGTCGATGGTGTGATCTGCTGTTTCACGGTATAGCGGATCACGTTGTTCCATGAGTTCCTCTATCTTTTTCCTCGGGTTGCCAGTTTGTAATAGGGGACGGTTTTTATCACGACCAGTACGTTTAAGTAATTGGTCAATACTGGCATGTAAATAAATAACGCAGCCTCGGCTACGCAAATACTGACGGTTATTGCTGTCGAGAATAGCGCCACCACCAGTTGCCAGCACGATGCCTGTTCGTTCAGTCAGTTCTTCAATAACTTGCGTTTCGCGTAAACGGAAGCCAGATTCACCTTCAATATCAAAAACGGTTGGAATACTCACTCCTGTACGAGACTCGATTTCCTTGTCGCTGTCGATAAAGTCGCAATTAAGACTCTTAGCCAGCTGACGTCCGACGCAGGTTTTACCTGCCCCCATAGGACCAACCAGAAAGATGTTATTGAGTTTACTCATATTCTTCTAATCACAGTATAAAAAAAGGGCCTGAAATTCAGGCCCTAATTGTGACGTGGTTAGGAGAGCTACGTCAATTAATGGTTAATGCGTCTTTAATAATTTTAGGTGTAACGAACACTAGTAATTCTTGTTTAGTGTCCTGATTTGATGTTTGGCGGAATAAGAAGCCAACGTAAGGAAGGTCACTGAAGAACGGAATTCGGTCCACCTCAGTACGGCCTTCGCGGCGATATACACCACCAAGTACAACCGTTTCACCATTATCAACAAGCACCTGAGTCGTCACCTCTTGTGTATCAATACTTGGTACAGAAGAGTTTAAAAGTGTGATGAATTGGCCAATCGTATCTTGAGTCACAGTAAGATCCATGATTACTCGATCATCAGGTGTGATTTGAGGGGTCACACGAAGGCTCAACACCGCTTTTTTGAAGCTAATCGTTGCTGCACCACTTGAAGAGGCTTCAAGGAATGGAATCTCAGTACCTTGCTCGATATAGGCTTCGCTCTGGTTAGCAGTAATGACGCGTGGGTTTGAGATGACTTCACCACGACCTTCTTGTTGCAGCGCTGAAAGCTCTAGTTCCAGTAAACTACCAAATGGGAGCTTAGCGAGCGCTAAGCCAAGCGAGCCGGCAATGCCATCTGCAGGCGCAGCAGGTAAATTCACGTTCAGACGATCATTAAGCAAAATGTCATCACCACGAATAAATTGAGTGGTGGCTGCTAAGTTACCTGCGGTAATAGCTTCGAAATTTCGATCCCCTACAGCGCCTGTTCTCGTGCCGTTAGTAACACCGAAGCGAACTCCGAGGTCCTTACTAAAGTCATCGTTAGCAACGACAATCCGTGATTCGATGAGTACTTGTCGTACAGGGATATCGAGTGTAGTGACAAGGTTCCGAACCTGGGCTAATTTTGCAGAGGTATCTTGAACGAGTAAAGTATTAGTTCGTTCATCAATGGTGACATTACCACGATCAGATAGTAGAGAATTTTCCGTAGATTTCAGAAGTGCGGCAAGATCTGCGGCCTTGGCGTAATTGACTTGAATAAATTCTGAACGCAGAGGAGCAAGCTCGGCTATTTGTTTCTGAGACTCGAGCTCAAGTTTTTCACGGGCAGCAATTTCTTCAGTCGGTGCGACTAAAATAACATTACCTGTTTGGCGTTTAGACAGACCCTTGGTTTTAAGGATGATGTCTAAGGCCTGATCCCAGGGAACATTTTTTAAACGTAAAGTCAGGTTGCCCTGAACAGTGTCACTGGTCACCAGATTAAGACCGGTGAAGTCAGCAATCAGCTGTAGCACGGAGCGGACTTCAATGTTCTGGAAGTTAAGCGATAATTTTTCGCCAACGTAACCAAATTTTTTCTTCCTTAGCTCAGCCTGTTTTTCTTTAGGAACTTGACGGACATCAATTGTTAATGCGCCATCTGTTTGGAAGGCTAAATGTTCAAAGTCGAGAATATTTGGCTCAATAATCATGCGGGTGTTGGCACCACGCTTGAAGGTATCAATGGTTTTAACTGGTGTCGCGAAGTCGAGAACATCTAAGCGACGCTCCAGGTCTTCTGGTAAGTTTGTGTTAAGGAAGTCAGCAACAATTTTGCCGCCTTCTTCGCGGATATCGACAATTGTTTTAGGATCAGAGAGTTTCACGACAATGCGTGCCTCACCTTTCTCTCCACGACGAAAATCTACACTGTTAACCGCGTGAGTACCTGTGTCGATGGCGACGGCAGCAGGTGTGGCTGCGGCAGTGATAGTTGAACCGCTGCTACCACCAGTATCCAACATGACATAAATAGCACCATCACGTTTTTCAATATTATAAGGGACTAAGCGTGCAAGGTTGAGAACAACACGTGTTCGGCCGCCTGCTTCAACAGCGGTAATACTTTGAGCAACACCGATGCCTATTTTTTGAGATTTTTTCTTTAAGTTACTTGAAGTATCGGCAAATGTTAACGCTATACGAGCTGGGTTATCAGTCGTGAAACTAATAGGTGCAGCAGTGCCGCCAGTAACGCTAAGCTTAATTTGTATACGGTTTCCCGGTAGCGAAGAGTAGTTAATGCTATCAAGAGAAGCCGCTGTGACGCTGAGTGGTGTCAACATGAGTCCTGCCAGTGCGGCAAGCCATATTGTCATCCTACGCAAGCGCTGCTTGGCGTTAGCATTAACAGGAAGTGTGGATGTATTACTTACAGTCATTATTATTCCCCTTATTCTTCACTTAGGGCAATGGAGCTGTCTTGTTCAATCCAGCCTCCAAGTCCGTTCGGGATTATTTCAATTAGGTCAATTTTTTCTTCTGTGATGCTGACAATTCGGCCGTAGTTCTGGCCCATGTAATTGTCTAGCGACACGCGATGAATACCTGCTTCGTCATTATTGATGACAGCGACGATTGCCCAGAGTTTATCTTCTTGTTCAAGCGTACCTACCATCCGTAAGCCATCTAAAGGATAAGCTTCCAGTGGTTCCTTTCTGCGGTCGCGAGGAGGTTGAACGCCACCAACATTGTCACCGCGGTCAACTTCTTCATTGTCACCCACTGCCGCGGCAAAGGGGTTACGGGCTATGTTTTGATCGAAAAGATAGGTTTCATAAGGCTGAATATCGGGTAGATCATCAATTTTTGAGGTCTTCGCCGCCGCAGCTTTTGTGTCAGCAACAAACCTTGATAAATCTTGGTGAGCACCTGAGCCACAAGCTGTTATTAGTAAGCTAAAAGCACTAATAGTCGCCATACGACTAAGTGTTAAAGGCCAGTTTGCTTTCATTTTTTGGCCCCCTTCTTTTTAGGTGATTCAGCCTTTTTAGGCAACTCATCTTCGTCAAGGTAACGATAAGTTTTAGCAGTTGCATCCATGACAAGCTTTCCATCTTTGGCAAATTTAATAGCGAAGTCATGCAGCGTAACGATACGAGGTAAAGCGGCAACGCCACTTACAAAACTACCGAACTCTGCATATTCACCCGTGACACGTAATTTGATAGGTAATTCCGCATAGAAATCTTTTTGCAGCTCAGGGTCGGGCTTAAACAATTCAAATTCGAGACCACTGGCCAAACCTGTTTGCGAAATATCAACCAGTAACTCAGCCACTTCAGTTTGACTTGGTAATTGTTTAAGCATGGCACCGAAAGATTGTTTCATTTCGACTAGCTGTTGCTTATAGAGTTCTAGATTGGCCGCTTTGTTAGCATTGACTTTAAAATCTTTTTTGAGCTTTACTTCTTTTAATTCTAAACGCTCAAGTGCAGCTTGTTGATCTTTGGTATCAAAGTAATAGCCAGCGCCTAAAATTGCTGCGCAGATTGCAAAGATAGCGATAGCTTTGGCTGGCGTAGGCCAATTGCCCATATCCGAAAAGTCGAGATCATTTAAATCAGATAAATTCATGGCGTGACCTCGTCTTCATCTGTCGCGGCCTTGGGAGATGTTTGTACAACATTGAGTACAAATTTACTCACACGCTGTCCTTGCCGGGCTTTATTTTTTGAAGTGGTGGTTTCAATAACATTTAGCCGTGGTTTCGCTAACCATTCAGCTTTATCAACATTACGCATGTAAGAAGAAACGCGGGCATTTGATTCCGCAAAACCATCAAGCGTAATAGCACTGCCGGCATTCTTAATACTGGTTAAGTACACGCCATCCGGTAATGTTTGCACTAGCTCGACAAATACATGCACAACTTGAGGACGACTACGCTGTAATTCTTGAATAATATTCATGCGCGCTAAAAGCTTTGCTTTTTCATCTTCTAAGTCTTTAATTTCTTTAATTTGTTTTTGCAGCAGTTTAATCTGCTTGTCGAGGTAGCTATTGCGGGCATTTTGGTCATCAATAAAACCGTTCATATTAATATGAACCAATGCTATGACGGCAACCATTAATAGCGCAGCCAGCCCCATCACTACCTGAAATTGTTGTTGTCGCTCTTTGCGCAGTTCCTCGCGCCAGGGCAGCAGGTTAATTCTTGCCATTAGTCAAAACTCCTTAATGCCAGACCGCAGGAAATCATTAACGCTGGTGCATCGTTACTGAGCGTTTGTGCTTTGACCCGCGATGAAAGCGACATATTTGCAAACGGATTAGCGACACTGGTGTTGGTGCCTAATTTTGATTCGATTAATTCATCAACACCAAGAATAGAGGCGCTGCCACCGGCCAGCACAATATGATCAACACTATTGTATTGGCTGGAAGAGAAGAAGAATTGTAAAGAACGACTGACTTGTTGCGCCATGGCTTCTTTGAATGGCTCAAGTACTTCCGGTACGTAGTTATCCGGTAGGCCGCCTTGTCGTTTCGCCATACCCGCTTCTTCATAAGAGAGGCCATAGCGGCGCTGAATTTCTTCGGTTAATTGTTTACCACCGAATACTTGCTCACGGGTATAAATAATATTGTTGTCATGCAATACGCTAAGGGTTGTCATGGTGGCGCCAATATCAACAATGGCGATAGTCTTGTCTGAGCCATGGTCAGGAACCTGGCCAGATAACAGCTCAAAGGCATTTTCCATTGCGTAGGCTTCAACGTCGACCACATGCGATTTAAGACCACCAATTTCACAGGCTGCCATCCGCACATCAATGTTTTCGCTTCGAGAAGCAGCGAGAAGTACATCGACGCGATCGCTGTCTTTACCAGACGTGCCCATCACTTCGAAGTCGATATTTACTTCTTCTAAGGGATAGGGGATATATTGGTCGGCTTCTAACTCGATTTGGCTGGCCATGTCCTCATCACTGAGACTGGCGGGCATGGTGATCATTTTAGTGATAACCGCCGAACCGGCTACGGCCACCGCTGCATTCTTGGTCTTAGACCCAGAACGTTTCACCGCGCGTCGAATTGCTTCACCGACAGCATCAACATCACTGATGTTTTTTTCCACAACAGAATTTAGCGGTAAAGGCTCTACTGCATAGCTTTCCACGCGGTATCGACCACCTGAATGACTAAGCTCGAGAAGCTTTACTGCTGTTGAGCTGATGTCCAACCCAATTAAGGGCGGTTGTTTCTTTTTAAACAAGCTAGCGAATGCCACCGTATTTTTCCTTTTATCATCCGTGCCTTGCGTGAATATTATGTTTAACTACATTAAATACCAGAGTCAAGCATTTAGCAATACAAATTAATGCAATTTATTAAGTTAATTACTGTCAAAAGCTTTGCTAAGTCCTTTATAATCCAAATAGAACGGTAACGCTTAGACCTGGTTCACACCCCTATGCTAAAATTTGATATGTAGATTTCATGAAATTTTTCCTTAAATTCCTGCGTGTTAGCTTAATTGGCCTATTTACGGCTTTTACCCTTGGCGTTATCGTCACAGCGGGTGCTTATCTTTACATTGCCCCAAAACTGCCTTCAATCGAAGTGCTCAAAGATATTCAACTGCAAACGCCATTACGCGTCCATGCACATGATGGAGCTCTGATCGCTGAGTTTGGCGAGAAGAAGCGAACTCCACTTAAGTATAGTAACGTGCCTGACCTAATGATCAAGGCCGTTCTAGCTGCCGAGGATGATCGTTTTTGGGTTCACCCGGGCGTTGACTATCAAGGTATATTGCGTGCAACGGTGCATTTACTCAAGACCGGAAAAAAGGGTCAGGGTGGCAGTACAATAACCATGCAAGTAGCAAGGAACTTCTTTCTTAGCCGAGAAAAAACTTATTTACGCAAAGTTAGTGAGATTTTCTTAGCCTTAAAGATAGAACAGGCCTTAACTAAGCAAGATATTCTCGAACTTTACTTAAATAAGATTTACCTTGGCCGGCGGGCCTATGGCTTCGCTGCCGCCTCACAAGTCTATTACGGTAAAAATCTCCAAGACTTGAGAGTGGATCAGATTGCGATGATCGCCGGGCTGCCAAAAGCGCCCTCACGCTACAACCCTGTTGCCAATAGTCGCCGTGCAACCATTCGTCGTAATTACGTACTTGGGCGGATGCATGAGCTTAATTTCATCGACACTGCGACTTTCGAAAAGTCCCTGGAGATTACCGACGATGCCAGACAGCATCGTTTAAAATTAGAGTTACAAGCTGCTTATGTCGCCGAGATGGTGCGCGCTGAACTGGTGCAGCGTTATGGTAAAGAAGAAGCGACTACCTCTGGGTTTCGAGTCACGACAACCCTCGATACGCGATTGCAGCGTTACGCAAACCAGGCCTTGAATAAAACATTGCTCGAATATGATCGCCGTCATGGATACCGCGGAGCCGAGGCACATATTGATCTTGATCCGGCATTATTAGCACGACTACCTGCAACAGAAGCGCCATTAATTAATCGGCCCAAAGATAGTCCAATACCAAAAGTTATTATTGATGATTTAGATGACGAACTGACCGCGCCATTGCGTGAAGTCTTGAATGATATGCCAATTACGGGCGGATTAGCGCCGGCGATAGTATTGCACCTGGAAGAAAAAGCCGTCACGGTCATGTCTGGCAATGGCATGCTACAACGTATTGAGTGGCAAGGTTTGAAATGGGCGCGTCGTTATATAAGTGAAAACCGCCGTGGTCCAAAATTAAAATATGCGGCAGATGTGTTGAAACAAGGTGACATCATTCGCATTAGCAAAAAACAAGATGGCAGTTTACGCTTGGTACAAATCCCTAATGTTGAGGGCGCGCTAGTGACATTAAGACCGGAAGATGGGGCGGTTCGCGCATTGGTTGGTGGTTTTGATTTTTATCAAAGTAAGTTTAACCGTGTTACTCAAGCCTATCGACAACCGGGGTCTAACTTTAAGCCGTTTATTTATTCTGCAGCATTAGAAAATGGGTTTACTGCTGCAAGTATTATTAACGATGCACCTGTCGTGTTTGATGATCCAGGTTTAGAAAACACATGGAGACCGGAAAATTACAGTGGTAAATTTTTCGGCCCAACACGTTTGCGTGTTGGTTTAACCAAATCTCGAAATTTAATTTCAATTCGGTTACTGCGGGCGATGGGTATTAAAACTGCCATTAATTATGTTAAAGATTTTGGCTTTGATGAAACACGCTTACCGCGAAATTTATCGCTTGCGTTAGGTAGTGCATCCTTAACACCGTTAGAACTTGTTAGTGGCTATGCTGTTTTAGCAAACGGTGGTTATCGAGTGATGCCACACTTTATAGAAAAAATTGAAGACAGTCATGGCAATGTTATTTATCAAGCAAACCCAGCAATTGTTTGTAAAGAATGTGAAAAACAAGAACTAACAAAAGTGTCAATAGATACTGCGACAACACCAATAATTGATGCTGCAAATGATGTTAATACAGAGCCCGCCATTAATACTGCGCCGCGTGTCATGGAAGAAAAAAATAATTTTATTGTTAGATCAATTTTAAAAGACGTGATCCGTTTAGGAACAGGTCGTAAAGCCTTATCAATGGGCCGCCGCGATATCGCCGGTAAGACGGGTACAACGAATGATCAAAAAGATGCCTGGTTTTCTGGCTTTAGTAGTCAGTTAGTCACAACTGCCTGGGTCGGCTTTGATAAGCACAAACCATTAGGCAGTCGTGAAACAGGTGCCAGTGCAGCATTGCCGATGTGGATAGCCTTTATGTCTAAAGCACTAAAAGGCGTTTCTGAACAGCAACAACAAATGCCCCAAGGCCTGGTAACGGTAAAAATTGATCCGGAAACCGGTTTTCTTGCCGCGCAAGGACAAGCCGATGCAATCTTTGAAACGTTCCGACCCGCATTTGTGCCCCGCGAAACGGCACAAAAGAAGAATAACTTGAATAACCCTGAGAATACCGACACCGCTGTAGAACCCGATCAAATTTTTTAATACGTTACTTATGTATTAAGGGAAAACTGATGAGTCGTAAATCACTACGCCAAGATACGCAAATGCGCCAACGTATTGCACAGCAAGCTGCGCAATATATGGTTGAACATGGCATCAAAGATTTCCTCACGGCAAAACAAAAAGCCGCTGACATGTTTGGCGTGACAGATGGTAATGTTATGCCTCGTAATGTTGAAGTGGAACAAGCGGTGGCTGAGTATCAACGTATATTCAAATCGGACGTCCAGCCGCAGCGATTACAAACCTTGCGCGAAACAGCAATTAAGGCGATGACATTATTGGCGAAGTTTAAACCGCGCATGGTAGGAGCGGTGCTACGCGGTAGTGCGAATGAACATTCGGAAGTTAATTTACATGTTTTTGCCGATTCACCTGAGTTGCTAGGACATTTTTTAGACGAGCATCATATTCCGTATCAACAACATGAAAAGCGTTTACGGCTAAATAAGGAACAATATATTATTTACCCTGCCTTGGGGTTTATTGCCGGTGATGTGCCGGTTGAATTAGTGATCATGCCACTCACGGCAGAAAGGCAAGCGCCGCTTTCACCTTTAAATGGAAAACCGATGCAGCGTTATAGCTTGAGTAAAGTACAAGACATGTTAGAAGATGAAACAATTCCTGATTAATAAATTTTCGGTGATTATTTTCTTTTCAGGTAACGGCTACACCAGTAATCTCTTTTCTCAGCGTACTTGGCAACTTTAGCTTTATAGACTGACCAATCCTCATTGTTATTAGTGCCTCGATAATTTTGATAGCGACTGCGTGCGCGTTGACATTTTTCACGTAGTGCAAGAAAGCTCAGTTTTTTCTCGGGTTTAGTTTTCCTCGAGCCTTTTTTAGATTTTCTTGTTTGCTTTTTAGTGGAGGATTTTTTATTAGACTTAACTTTAGGTATTCGCCAGGGATAATCATTTTCAATAATGATTTCTTGCGATCGAAAGTCGCTGACAGGTGGTCGGTCACTGAACTCTGAGCGGCCGTATTGATCGGTGCTGTGGTAAACAGAATCTGCAAAAAGATTGCTTGCCCATAACAGGCTAAGCATAAATAGAAAATGGCGCATCCTTGCTCCAGTTTAATTGTAATGTATCAGTGTCTGACAGTAACAAGAAATAGACTGTTTGTCAGATCATAATTTTATTGTGGGTAATCTTTTGGGTAAGGTAGTCGAGCGACTCCTGAGTCGACGGCAGCACGCGCAACAGCCGCTGAAACGAAATACTTTAAACGCGGGTCTAGCGGCTTTGGAATAATATAATTGGCACCATAGCTAAGTGGCTTTCCACCATACGCATCAACAACTTCTTGTGGCACGTCTTCGCGGGTTAATGTGGATAACGCATTCACGGCAGCAACTTTCATCGCTTCATTAATTTCACAGGCGCGGACATCGAGTGCGCCACGGAAAATAAACGGGAAGCCTAAAACATTATTGACTTGATTAGGGTAATCCGAGCGGCCAGTACCCATAATTAAATCATCGCGTGCTGCCAGTGCATCGGCGGGACTAATTTCCGGATCAGGGTTTGATAACGCAAAGACCACCGGTTTATCGGCCATACTTTTTATCATCTTAACGCTGACCAAGTTAGGGCCTGAGACACCGATAAACACATCAGCACCTTTCATCGCGTCGGCCAACGTGCGCTCTTTGTGTGGGCCGGCAAAATCTTGTTTTTGTGGACTCAGATCGTCACGCCCACTGTGTACGACACCTTTGCGATCACAGAGAATAATATTTTTTTTAGCTGTGCCCATTGCGACGAGCATGTTCATGGCGGCGACACCGGCAGCACCGGCACCAAGGCAGACAATTTTAATATTGGTAAAATCTTTACCCTGCAGATCCAGTGCATTTTTTAAACCGGCAGTAATAATGATCGCAGTACCGTGCTGGTCATCATGAAAGACCGGGATGTCGAGTTTTTCGATTAGGCGTTTTTCAATATCAAAACAGCGCGGAGCGGAAATGTCTTCTAAATTGATACCACCAAACCCAGAAGCGATTCGGCTCACCGTTTCAACAAATTCATCCGGCTCTTGTGTGTCGACTTCAATATCAAAACAATCGATGCCAGCAAAGCGTTTAAATAACACCGCCTTGCCTTCCATGACGGGTTTGCCCGCCAGTGCGCCGATATTACCCAGTCCAAGCACGGCGCTACCATCGGTAATCACGGCAACTAAATTACCTTTTGAGGTATAGCGGTAGGCGGCTTCGCTATCCGCCGCAATTTCGCGGCACGGGGCAGCAACGCCCGGCGTGTAGGCTAGTGATAAGTCTTCTTGTGTGGCACAAGATTTAGTGACTTCAATACCAATTTTGCCTGCTTGTGGTTCAGCGTGATAACGCAGCGCGGCAGTTTTTCGATCTTCGCTCATGAAAGTAGTTCCTGAATAACAGCACTGTATTCTACACGCTGCGGAGTTGTCTGGCCTATTTAACGATTTTTAATGGTGTCCCCAGTGGCGGTTCGCCTTTCGGGTAGTAATGGTTGAGTAAACGCAGTCGGCCTTCAGCATCGTTACTAATCCGAGATGACTTTGCTAGTGTGTCAAATGAGCGATCTTTTTTGGCCACGACAATATGCAGTTTCATTGCTTTGGCCAGCTTGATTTCATGCTTGCGCAGCGGGCGGAAACTTCGCGCTGTGTCTAATATTGCCTTGTCATATTGATATGGTTTGTTGCTATCTTTAGCCGCGCCGAGAAAGACCCAGGCTTTGTCACCCTTATAAAGCACGATATAGCGGGTAAAGCGCAGGCCATACGGGGTATCGGCCGTCGCCACGGCGGTATAGCCTTGAAAGCCATTATGGTTAAAGGCTTCACCAGAACGGAGCCTCTTTAGTTTCAGGCGTTGACGCAGAAAGTTTTCTGGGCTGAGGCGTTTATTACGATCCAGTGACTGAATTTGCAACACTGCTGCATTATTGGGCGCAATAGCGATTAAGCGTGAGGGTTGGTTTTCAGTTCGCCAGCCTTCCGGCATGGCAATTGTGATGCCGAGATCTTTATGATAGAAATTGCGCCCGCGTTGAATACCCTGTGCTTCGCTGTCGCCATACACCAGACCTTCCATGTTTTGCAGGAAGGTGACTAACTTAACTTTCTCACCATTATCGTTAACTTTTAACTTATTGGCTTTGCCAACCACGCTTTGAAGGCGAGTATCGTTGTCAGGGTGGCTGGCAAACAGGCCATGATAGGTTTGCGGTTCACGGCCTTCTTTTTTAGCTTGGGCGCGATCGTAAACTTCCTGATCTTTTAGCACCTTAATTACTTCCAGCATGGCATTAGGGTCGTAGCCAGTGCGTGCCAGATATTCAGCGCCAAGCCCGTCAGACTCGAGTTCATGGTCGCGCCCATAACCACTGACTAGCGCAGCGCCCAACGCATTACTGATATTGTCGGCACCGGCAAAGCCGGCTTGTGAGGCGAGTATTGCTGCCAATAGTCCTGTGGCGGCGGAGGCGCTTTGCTGGCGGACGCCGTGGCGAGCAGTGACGTGGCCAATTTCATGACCAAGTACCGCGGCTAATTGTGCCTCATTATTAAGGTAGGCGAGTAGTCCGCGGGTGATGTAAATGTAGCCGCCAGGCAAGGCAAAGGCATTAATTTGCGCTGAATCAAGGACAGTAAAGCGATATAACAAATTACTGCGATGGCTTTTTGCCGCTAGCTTATCGCCAATGCGCTGCACATAACGTTGCAGGGCGGGATCTTCGTAGAGGCCGTATTGCTCTATGATCTTCGGGTGGTTTTTACGGCCAATAGCAATTTCGTCGTCTTCACTCATTAGTACAAAATCGGAGTCGCCAGTCACTGGGTTAATCGCACAGCCAGTGAGGCTAAGTAAACCGGCCAACATCAACAAACGTGTATTGATGGCAAAATGAGATGAGAAAAGACGGGTTAGCATAGGGTTAATTACCTTCAGTGTTTATCAGCATAGTAGGCCAATAATAAAGCAGAAAGTTGCAAAATAGTGTGATTTTAATCAGCGGGCGGTAATGACTTCCAACGCGTAGGGGTGCTGAACCCGCATGCGAAGTTCGCCTTTACGTTCATAAAGCCAGCCGCGGGCGGTAATGACTTTACCTTTTAAATTTCGCGGATCAGGATATTTAAAGTGGATGAGATCTTTTTTCTCGATACGCACGGCCACTTTGCCGGGCAAATTCAGCCAGATATTTTTTCGCCCTTGTCCCACGCGGCCGACACGGCCACGGATAATGCGATAACCACGGGTTGTTTTAGGCAAGCGCGTGGATTCGATAACTTGATACTGGCGTAGTGCCCAGATGCCGCGCTTGTGCTGTCGGGCACTGGCTTCAACACGCTGATAACAGCTGACTTCAGAGAGATTGGGGGGGATAAACAAGGTCGTTGCCAGCCCCGCTTCGAGTAAACGGCCGGAAAGACTGTCGCCTTCAGGATTATAGATATAGGCGAGTAAGCGGCCATAACGATCGCGCCTTTCTTGACCGAAACGTAGGCCAATTCGATTGTTTGAGGCTCTGAGTAATTTTTTTAATTGGCGAGTCGCCTCATTAGCAAGTGGCTGAGCGGGCTTACCTTTTCGAGGTCGCTCAGGGGTATTGATACCAATTAGGCGTACTTTTTCACCGTCATTCAAACGCACTGTGTCACCGTCGTAGACAAAGGCGACCTGGGCGCTGCGATCAATGTGATTAGGTGGGCAGAGCGGAGAAGCGCAGGCGCCAGCGCCAGCAAGCAGTAATAGCAGCGTTAAACCGGTGTGACTCAGGTAATAAAAAAGGCGCTCCAAATTGGGCGCCTTTTGAATCGAACCAGCAAACATAAAACGAATTATGCTTTGCGGCGACCGTATTTTTGCTTGAACTTGTCTACGCGACCGGCTGTATCAAGCAGTTTCTGCTTACCAGTGTAGAACGGGTGGCACTCTGAACAAACTTCGATGGTCAGTGTGTCTTTGCCAACGGCTGAGCGTGTTTCAAACTTATTACCACAGCTGCAAGTAACGTTAACAGTTTCGTATGTAGGGTGAATCTCAGGTTTCATCTCGAATATACCTCTTTATGGCGCCACAATCGCAGAGTCAGAGATTGCCAGTCGCACGGTTAAGGGCGCGAATAATACGTAAAAATCGAGCCACAGGCAAGCGCCTGTTCAAAGAGTGAGACCCGTAAGCGCTTAGGCAAGTTCCGTTTCTTCAACCAGTCTTGGCGAAAAGCGAAGAACATCGGCCTTTTTAGAAGGGGCTGGCCTGGGCTGGTGAGGCTCAGCCAATGCGGTAATGCTCTCGATCATGCCATGTTCACCAGTGACTTTTTCCCACATCATGTTGTAGATCTTAACGCAGGCCGATAGTGGTGTTTTGCTTTGAGTGCGCAGGGTATCAATGCGCCACTGTAAGCCGCGTAGGCGCTGATGGCGATCTTCTGGAATGTCAGCAAGACAAGATTCGATGGCCGCAAGACGAGCTTCTTCAAAGGCTTCAGGGTCATTGATGGCTAATTGATACCAGTCATCAAAGACAAAATCATCGTTATTAAGCATTTTCATGGACTTCCCCGGCCATTATTTAGGCCTTCTCTCTGTGTTTCCCCACTCGCATCATCTCTAACTGATGTCGTGATGTCAAAATCGTTTGGCCTATATATGCCTTTTGAGCGGATAAAAACCGCAGTTTTCAAAGTATTATTTATAGGACATTTTTAGAGTAGAGTTTCGGTTCCGGCGCTAAGTAATTATTCTCATTAAATTTAGTTAGCCGCCGTTAACTGTGATGTCTGTCTTCACCCTCTCTAAATAAGGAGCCTGCCTTCATGAGCGCTGCCAAGCCAAAAAAATCTCAAGCCAAGAAAAACGATAATGTTGATGACGCACGTCTTGATGAGCTTAAACGTGGGTTAGAAAAGCGCCTCGAATACTCCGTTTGCAAAGATGCGCAAACAGCCACCTCACATGATTGGTTGAATGTGGCGAGTTATGTGGTGCGGGATCGGCTGGCAGAGCAATGGATGGATACCATGCGTCGCTACTACGATCAGGATGTGAAGCGGGTCTACTACTTATCGCTGGAATTTCTCATGGGTCGAACCTTGATGAATGGCATGCTCAATATGGGCATTTGTGACCAAGTGCAGCACGCTTTGCATGAAGTGGGGGTGGAATTAGAAGACATTCGTGATGAGGAGCCTGATGCAGGGCTAGGGAATGGCGGACTGGGCCGATTAGCAGCGTGTTTTCTGGATTCTCTGGCAACCCTGCAGATGCCGGGTTATGGCTATGGTATTCGCTACGAATACGGCATGTTTAATCAGCACATTGAAGACGGTCGGCAAGTTGAGCATCCGGATAACTGGCTACGTTACGGTAATCCGTGGGAATTTCCACGTGCTGAAATGTTGTTCCCGGTGAAGTTCGGTGGTCGGGTAGTTGAGTTTAAAGATGAGCGTGGTCAGAGCCGACATCACTGGGTTGATACGGAAGAAGTCATGGCGATGGCTTATGACACACCGATTCCGGGTTATGAAAATAGCACTGTGAATAATATGCGTTTGTGGGCGGCCAAGGCCACACGTGATTTCGATCTGAAAGATTTTAATGAAGGCAATTACATAAAAGCGGTAGAGTCTAAGAATGAGTCTGAGAATTTATCCAAAGTGCTTTATCCGGATGACAGCACTACCATGGGGCAAGAGTTAAGACTTAAGCAACAATATTTTTTCGTTTGCGCTTCGTTGCAAGATATTCTCAAGCGCTACATAAAAACCCATGACAATTATGATCAGTTGCCGGATAAGGTGGCGATTCAACTTAATGACACCCACCCGGCAATCGCGATTGCTGAATTGATGCGAGTGTTGGTTGATATTGAAAACCTGGAATGGGAACACGCCTGGTCGATAAGTAAGCGAGTGTTTTCTTACACCAACCATACTTTGTTACCAGAAGCCTTAGAAACCTGGTCGGCAGACTTATTTGAGGCAGTGTTGCCGCGGCACCTGCAAATCATCTATGAAATTAATCATCGTTTTCTGAATCAGGTCATGCACCGTTTTCCAGGTGATGTTGAACGCTTGCGACGTATGTCGATTGTAGACGAAGAAAATGGTCGACAAATTCGCATGGCACATTTGGCTATTGTTGGTAGTCACAAAGTCAATGGCGTGGCTGCGATTCATACTGAATTAATGAAGCAAACAATTTTTGCTGATTTTGACAGCTATGAACCGGATAAAATTATTAACGTCACCAATGGTATTACGCCTCGCCGTTGGCTTAATCAATCTAATAAACCGTTGAGCAGTTTGATTTCAAGTAGAATTAAAGATGGCTGGCAAACAGAGTTAAATCGCTTGGAAGAGTTGTTGCCATTCGCTGAGGACAGCAGTTTTCGTGAGCAATTTATACTCGTAAAACGAGCTAATAAAGAAAAAATGGCCGCCTTAATAAAACAACACCTTAATCTTAGTGTTGACCCTGCCTCGATGTTTGATGTGCAGGTGAAACGTATTCATGAATACAAACGGCAATTACTTAACGTGCTGCATGTTATTAGTCGTTACAACATGATTCGTGATGGCAATGGCGGTGAATTGGCATCACGTACCGTGATTTTTAGTGGTAAAGCGGCGCCAGGGTATGCGATGGCCAAGTTGATTATCAAATTAATTAACGATGTGGCAGACATTGTTAATAACGACCCGGTAGTGAATGAACAACTACGAGTTGTATTTATCCCTAACTATAATGTTTCGACAGCCTCTGACATTATTCCTGCATCTGATCTTTCTGAGCAAATTTCATTAGCCGGTATGGAAGCCTCTGGCACCGGCAATATGAAGTTAGCGCTGAACGGTGCATTGACTATTGGTACTCATGACGGCGCCAATATTGAAATTGCGCAAGCGGTTGGCGATGAAAATATTTTTAGTTTTGGTCTTAAGGCTGATGAAGTAGCGGCGCTTTGGCAGCAAGGTTATTCGCCGCGAGATTATTATGACAACAACGAAATGTTGCAGCGGGTTATTAACATGATTAGTTCAGGTTATTTTTCACCGGATGAGGCAAACCGGTTTAGCCCTATCGTTGATGGTTTGTTGGGGCATGATCAATATATGTTACTGGCTGACTATAATGATTATATGTCGGCACAGTTAAGCGTCGATGGGTTATATGCTAATGACCACGAATGGTCACGAAAGGCTATTATTAATGTTGCAAAGATGGGCTGGTTTTCGAGTGATCGAACAATTAATCAGTATGCAGAAAAAATCTGGAATGTGACGCCGGCCACATCAAGCTAGGGAAAAATAATTAATACTCCCTGTTGTTCGTTAGGCGAATAATAATAACTCGGTTTTTAAACAACAGGGAGAGGAGCGCAAAGCGCTGCCTATTATCGTTTCATGGAATCAAAAAACTCAGCATTTGTTTTTGTCGCTTTTAACTTATCTAACAAAAACTCCATCGCCGGTAATTCATCCATAGGATGTAAAAGCTTGCGTAAGATCCACATCTTCTGTAATTCACTGGCTTCGGTTAACAATTCTTCACGGCGAGTGCCTGAACGTTTGAGATTAATTGCCGGGTAAACACGTTTCTCAGCAATGCCGCGGTCCAGATGTAACTCCATGTTACCGGTGCCTTTGAATTCTTCGTAAATCACATCGTCCATGCGCGAGCCGGTTTCAACCAGCGCCGTGGCGAGGATTGTTAGTGAGCCACCTTCTTCAATATTACGAGCTGCACCAAAGAAACGTTTCGGACGATGCAGGGCGTTGGCATCGACACCACCGGTGAGTACTTTACCGGATGACGGAATTACCGTGTTGTAAGCGCGCGCTAAACGAGTGATTGAATCAAGTAGAATGACAACGTCTTTTTTGTGTTCGACTAAGCGCTTGGCTTTCTCGATGACCATTTCAGCAACTTGAACGTGACGGCTGGCAGGTTCATCAAAGGTAGAAGAAACCACTTCGCCACGGACTGAGCGAGACATTTCGGTGACTTCCTCAGGACGCTCGTCAATCAGTAATACAATCAGGTGAGCATCAGGACAACTGTGAGTAATTGAGTGGGCGATGTTCATTAGCATCATTGTTTTACCGGCTTTTGGCGGTGAAACAATCAGACCACGCTGGCCACGGCCTAAGGGTGAAGCTAAATCAATGATACGTGAAGTAACGTCTTCGGTACTACCGTTGCCGATCTCCAAGGTCATGCGTTGGTTTGGATGTAGCGGCGTAAGGTTTTCAAAAAGGACTTTATTTTTAGCGTTTTCAGGGGAATCAAAATTGATTTCCTGTACTTTTAATAGTGCGAAGTAACGTTCGCCATCTTTCGGCGAGCGAATCTTACCTGATACCGTATCGCCAGTGCGCAAGTTAAAGCGCCTAATCTGGCTCGGTGAAACGTAAATATCGTCAGGACCAGCTAAATAGGAGCTGTCTGCTGAGCGCAAGAAGCCGAAGCCGTCTTGCAAAATTTCCAGTACGCCATCGCCGTAAATATCTTCGCCGCTTTTGGCGTGGGCTTTGAGAACGGCAAAGATAATGTCTTGTTTGCGTGAACGGGCCATGCCTTCAATTTTCATCGAGGTGGCAGTTTTTAGCAGTTCAGCAGCGGGTAATTGTTTCAGTTCGGTAAGATTCATGGTTTCTTCAGATGTGATAGCGGGAGTTGAAAGTCGTTATATCAATGGATCTGTGATTTAGATCAGACAGGCCAACGCCACGATGGGTTAATAAATATTTTACTAAGTTGAGGTTTTATTTTATTTGGGTTTGCCGAACAGAAATTCGCATCCGACAAACTAACATTAGCAGTTAAAATCGGTGGCGTCCACAGTTAAAGGACGCCACGATCTTTAATAATTGTTAAATATTGCTATCAATAAAAGCGGTTAGCTGTGATTTTGAAACGGCGCCGACTTTGGTTGCTTCGACATTGCCATTTTTGAAAATCATCAATGTCGGAATACCGCGGATACCATATTTAGGTGGTGTACCGGGGTTTTCATCAATGTTGAGTTTAGTGATGGTGATTTTGCCTTCGTAATCTTTAGCAATTTCATCCAGAATAGGTGCAATCATTTTGCACGGTCCGCACCAATCTGCCCAATAATCTACGAGTACGGCGCCTTCGGCTTTAATGACGGTGTCTTCGAAACTGTCATCTGTGACGTGAACGATACTGTCGCTCAAAATGTGACCTCCACTTTCTTTAAAATTTGTTGTTTGTGAGTTTACTCAGCCCAGTTTTGGCTAAGTGATTTCATGATTGTGTTGTGACTGTAGGTTGATTTGAGCCTAATCGGAAACGTAATGCAAGCCCCCGACTACTATTAATCTGCTATGCTAGCCGCCTATGAGTGAACAACATATAACAGAAACTAGTTTTAAGAGTCTGAATTTACCCGCAGAGTTGCTACAAAGCCTTGATGAAGCAGGCTTTTCTCACTGCACCCCGATTCAGGAAGCCAGTTTGCCCTTTGCTTTGAAAGGTCTTGATGTGGCGGGGCAGGCACAAACCGGCACCGGTAAAACGGCCGCTTTCCTGGTAGCGGTGATGAGCCGTTTAATTAATCAGCCCGCACCGGAATCGCGAAAGCAGAATCAGCCGCGGGCATTAATTCTTGCGCCGACGCGTGAGTTAGCGATTCAGATTCATAAGGATGCGGTCTCTTTGGCTAAGCACACTAATATCGTGTTGGCACTGGCTTATGGCGGCACGGGTTACGAATCTCAGCGTAAAGCGATCGAAGATGGTTGTGATATTTTAATTGGTACCCCCGGTCGCGTTATTGACTACTTTAACAAGCGTGTCTTTGATTTGCGCATGGCGCAGGCTGTGGTACTTGATGAAGCCGATCGGATGTTCGATTTAGGCTTTATTAAGGATATTCGCTTCTTGTTGCGACGCATGCCGGATCCAGACAAGCGTTTAAGCTTGCTATTTTCAGCAACCTTGTCACATCGTGTGATGGAGCTGGCTTTTGAACACATGAACGACCCTGAAAGTGTGGTGATCGAGGCTGAAAAGCTCACTGCAGATAAAGTCAGTCAAATGGTGTATCACACCGGTAATGACGAAAAGATACCTTTATTATTGGGTCTAATGCAGGCCAAAGACCCGCACCGCTCAATTGTGTTTGCCAATACCAAGCGTGCCGTAGAAACGATTTGGGCCTATTTAGAAGGCAATGACATCACCGCCGGTATGCTCTCCGGTGATGTGCCACAAAATAAACGCCAGCGATTACTGGCTGATTTTGTTGACGGCAAAGTGGCTGTGTTGGTGGCAACGGATGTCGCTGCGCGTGGTCTACATGTACCAGGTGTCAGTCATGTTTTTAACTATGACCTGCCTGACAACAGCGAAGATTATGTGCATCGCATTGGTCGTACCGCACGGTTTGGTGAAAGTGGTGATGCGATTAGCTTCGCTTGTGAGACCTATGCTTTTAACTTAATGGATATTGAGTCTTATCTTGGTCATAAGATTGAAGTGGCTACGCTAGACCCAAGTTTGATGATAACGCCTAAAAAACCTGTTCCTCGTCCAAAATGGAGTGGTGGAGGCGGTAAACGCAGTGGTAAAGGTGGTAATAGCGGTTCTGGACACCGACATAGTAGGAATGCAAATTCCCGACAGCGGTGACAGGCAGGCACTAAAACTAAATAGCTATTTCCACAATACTTAAAATACTGCTATTATCAAACACATACAGGATTTATCTTGAATCTTTCAAGGTAATTGTTCCTAAGTTACTGATAATATAGAATGTAAAGTATGAGTGGATTGATTAATAAGCTAATTTCCGGTTCTGGCCAACGTTACCTCGTTTGGCTGGTAAACTTGTTATTGCTGATATTCCTCGCTCAAGCTGTGGCGTCATTGACTTGGCGCTTTTTCGAAGATAAATCCCCATCGGTGAGCGGCCCGGTAAAAAATGCGTCGGTCACGCGGTCTCGGGTTAATCGCCAATCACCGCTAGTCATGACTCAGCAACTCGCTAGCCGACACCTGTTTGGCCGTGCTGTCGCCAAACCCACAGCTTCAAATAACAATTTGCCTACCCAGGCGCCTGAAACCAAATTAGCGTTGACGTTGAAAGGCGTTATCGCCTCGGGTGATGAGGCGACTGATATCGCCATTATTGCACCAGGTAAAAAAACCAGTGCAGCCGGTAAGACTTATCAAATTGGTGATGGCTTGCCTAACGGCGCCAGTTTAAAAGAAATATATGGGGATAGAGTGATACTGGAAACGCGAGGCCGCGTGGAAACACTGACTCTAAACAGGAAGTTACTTAATAAAAAGCAGCTGCAGGTCAAGCGTTAATAGTGTCGATAGATTTCGATGAACTGTTTAGCTTGGCATAAACAGATGATAATAAAGATGAAAAATGCGATGAAAAAATATTCGTTTAGTTGGCTAGTGATATTTGTTTTAAGTATGTCACTGTCTTTCCATTCTAGCTTTCTTAACGCTGCCCCGGCGGCTGAAGAAGAGCCCTTCTATTTAAATCTGGAAGGTGTGGATATTCGGGTTTTGATTGCCACGGTGGCGAAAAAAACCGGTAAGAACTTTATTCTCGATCAACGCATCAAAGGTAAAAAGGTCACGGTTGTTTCCAGTAAACCAGTGAATGCGGCCGAGCTGTATGACACTTTCTTAGCCATTCTTGAAGTTCACGACCTTGCGGCGGTACCGGGTAAAAATGTTATTAAGATTGTCCCGGACTCAATTGTAAAACAGCGCGGCATTCGCACAGCAACTTCAAAGAAACCCGGTTACGGTGATGAAGTCGTTACCCGCGTAGTTAAAATTAATCACGTTAACTCGATGCAGTTAGTGCCCATCTTACGACCATTAATTCCACAAGAAGGCCATATGGCCGCCTTCCCAACATCTAATGTTTTAATCGTTTCCGATCGGGCAGAAAACATTAAACGTATTTTGAAATTGATTAGACGTATCGACCAACCTAATAGTGATGAGGTTGAAGTGGTTCCACTGCAAAATGCTTCTGCGGTTGAGCTGGTACGGATTCTATCCGCACTACGCAAGTCACCGGGTAAAGGTAAATCGGGTGGCGCACAATCAACTCTAGTGGCCGATGAACGTACTAATAGTATTTTAATTGGTGGCGGTAGTGCTGACCGATTAAAATTGCGCGGTTTAATTACACATCTTGATACACCGATTGAAGATGGCGGTAACACTCAGGTTATTTATTTAAAATATGCTGAAGCGACAGCGCTTGTTCCGGTTCTTACTAGTGTTAGTACCAGTATTGGTGCCAGTGGTGGAAAACCTAAAGCTGGCGCTGCAGGTGCTAGCGCAGGTGGCGGTGGCGGTAGTTTAATTAATATTCAAGCCGACGAAAGTACTAATTCACTTGTGATCACTGCACCACCTGAAATTATGCGCTCGCTGCAAGTGGTGATTCGTCAGTTAGATATTCGCCGTGCGCAAGTACTGGTTGAAGCGGTTATTGCTGAAGTATCGACGACAAAATCATCTGAGTTGGGTATTCAGTTTACTGACAACTTAACGGGTACTGGCGCAGGCCCTATCGTTAGCTCACAGTTCCCGGGAACGGGCGCAAATGTGCTGGATATTTTCACCCAAGTTTCACCGGTTAATGCATTAGGCAACGGTCTTAATTTAGCCGTTGGTACAGGCAAGCGTTTTGGTTTATTACTGCGCGCATTGGCCTCTGACAATAAAACCAATGTGTTGTCGACACCGAGCATCATTACGCTCGATAACGTGGAAGCTGAAATTGTTGTTGGTCAAAATGTGCCTTTTGTTACCGGTTCGCAACAAACTACCGGTGGCCTGGCCAATCCTTTCCAGACTATTCAACGTCAGGACGTTGGCCTAACCTTAAAAGTGAAGCCACAAATTAACGAAGGCGATGCGATTCAGTTAGACATTATTCAAGAGACTTCAAATATCTCAACCGATACAGTCGCCGGCTCGTCAGACATTATTACTAATAAACGCTCAATTAAAACCACTGTGCTTGCTGATGATGGCGACATCGTGGTGCTGGGTGGTTTGATTTCAGATGATTTACAAGAAGGTGAAACTAAGGTACCAGTACTTGGTGACATACCTATCGTTGGTGGTTTGTTCCGCAGTCAAACTGTAACCAAAGTAAAAACCAACTTAATGGTCTTCATTCACCCGGTGATTTTGCGTACCGCTAAATCGGGTTCACAGTATGCCGGCAGAAAATATAACTTCATTCGTGCCAAGCAGCTTGAAGCGAAAGCCGAAGGTGTACATTTAATCTCTGACGAAGAAGCACCCGTATTAAAACCATTGGACGAGTTCCTCGAATTACCACCACCTTTTGAGGAGACAGCGGAACCATAATCGCTGCAAGAAACATGTTAGAGGATAGCCTTACAAAAGATATTCATGCAAACGATGCGGCTGTCTCGCAGCGATTGCCTTTTAGTTTTGCCAAGCGCAATGGAGTACTGATTGCCGAAGCAGACGATGAACATGTCACTGTTACCTGTCGCGCAGAGGTGAGTTCAATTACGCTTGCTGAAGTACGTCGACATATCCAACGGCCTTTAAACTTACAGTTTGTTAGTGACGAGCAATTTGAGTCGCAACTGCAACGTGAGTATGAACAAGGCTCCAGTGAAGCCATGACTATCATGGACGACATTGATGGTGGCGACTTGCTAACGGTTGCGCAAGACTTATCTGAACCTGAAGACCTGATGGAAAATCAGGACGACGCCCCCATCATTCGATTAATTAATGCGCTTCTAACTGAAGCCATTAAAGAAAACGCCTCTGATATTCACATTGAACCCTTTGAAAATCGTTTAGTTGTGCGAATGCGTGTTGATGGTGTGCTACGTGAAGTACTTGAGCCTAAGCGTGCTATAGCGCCGCTGCTGGTATCGCGTATTAAAGTCATGGCGAAACTCGATATTGCTGAAAAACGCTTACCGCAAGATGGACGCATTTCATTACGTGTTGCGGGTCGAGCAGTTGATGTGCGTGTCTCCACCTTGCCTGCTGGCGGCGGTGAACGGGTAGTGATGCGCTTGCTCGATAAACAAGCCGGCAAGCTTGATTTAGAACAGCTGGGTATGCCAGCAAACACCTTAGATCGAATTAGTGATCTGATCGTTAAACCGCATGGCATTATGCTGGTGACCGGGCCAACTGGTTCAGGTAAAACCACTTCTTTATATGCGATGCTGGGCCGAGTTAATGACAAGCAGCGCAACATCATGACGGTTGAAGATCCGATTGAGTATTACATTGATGGCATTAGCCAGATGCATGTGAATACCAAAGTTGATCTTACTTTTGCACGGGGATTGCGCGCAATCTTGCGTCAGGATCCAGACGTAGTGATGGTCGGCGAGATTCGTGATATTGAAACCGCTGAGATAGCGGTGCAAGCCTCACTTACTGGTCACATGGTGCTATCAACTTTACATACCAACACCGCTGTTGGCGCTGTTACCCGTTTGCGTGACATGGGTGTTGAGCCATTTTTATTATCATCCAGTTTAAGTGCAGTACTTGCACAACGTTTGATTCGCGTCCTGTGCTCAACCTGCAAGCAGCCACATGTTGCATCAGAAAGCGACTGCGCTGTTTTGGGTGCTGATCCGGTTAATCCCCCAACCCTGTTTGAGCCAGTGGGTTGTGAAGAATGTAATGGTATCGGCTATCGAGGTCGTTTAGGTGTTTATGAACTTATTATTGTCGACGATACGTTGCGTACGATGATTCATGATGGCGCCAGTGAGCAAGAAATGGAGCGCTATGCGCGCACTAACACGCCAGGCATTGGGCAAGAAGGACTCCAGTTAGTTTTAGCCGGCACTACATCGTTAGAAGAAGTCTTGCGCGTTACCCGCGAAAACTGATGACGGCAGGGAACAACATTAATCATGAGCGCCTTTGAATACACCGCGTTAGATCTGAAAGGCAAGACAAAAAAAGGTCTGCTAGAAGGTGATACGCCCCGCCAGATTCGACAACAACTTCGCGAGCGTGAATTAACCCCTTTAACGGTTGAAGAAGTTCGCCAGCGTAGTAATAAAAGCGGCACTAAAGTAGCGAGTGGCCGCGGCATCAGTTCTACCGAATTGGCGATATTCACTCGCCAACTGGCAACCTTGATTGCTTCAGGTTTACCACTTGAAGAATCACTTAATGCAGTGGGGCAGCAGTCTGAAAACCCACGCATGAAAAGTACTATCCTCGCCGTACGATCAAGAATTAAAGAAGGTCATGGCCTAGCTGAATCATTGGGCAATTTCCCCGCCATTTTCCCTGAGTTGTACCGTTCCACGGTCGAAGCCGGTGAACAGACTGGTCGATTAGATTTGGTGTTGACCCGTTTGGCTGATTACACCGAAAGTCGCCAACAACTAATTCAGACCATTACTGGCGCGATTATTTACCCTGCAGTATTAACCTTCGTTGCCATTTCTGCCGTCATTGGCTTACTTATCTTTGTCGTGCCTAAGGTTGTCTCCGTATATGCGGATATTGGCCAAACGTTACCCTTACTGACCAGAACAATGATCACAATCAGTGATTTGATGCGCAGCTCCTATGGATTAGCCGTAGTAGTATTGCTAGTAGTTGGAATTATCACTTGGCTACAATTGCTGAAAAAAGAGCCTGTTAAGCGCCGTTATCATGATTTTTTACTGCGCATGCCAATACTAAAAAGACTTGTGCGTGGTGTTAACACCGCCCGATTTGCACGAACATTCAGCATTTTGACCGCCAGTGGTGTCCCAGTATTAGAAGGTATGCGAATTAGTGCGCAAGTGATGGCTAATTTGCCAATGCGTGATGCGGTCAAAAAGGCCACAGTCAGGGTGCGTGAAGGTTCAGGCATACAGCCGGCATTGCAGGAAAGTGAGTGTTTTCCACCGATTGTACTGTCGTTGATTGGCAGTGGTGAAAGCAGTGGCAAGTTAGAAGAGATGCTAGAACGCGCTGCGCAGAATCAAGAACGAGAATTTGAAAATTCGATTTCGATTGCGATGAAGATTTTCGAACCGGCGTTGATTCTGCTCATGGGAATCTTGGTGTTAATGATCGTGCTAGCTATTTTGCTACCTATCTTCGACCTTAACCAATTAGTGAAATAAGATAGATGAATAGGAATTCGAACATGAATATAAATAAGAAACAAAAGGGTTTTACCCTTATTGAAGTGATGGTGGTTGTCGTTATTCTGGGTATTCTGGCCTCGGTTGTTGTTCAGAAAGTAATTAGTAGACCTGATGACGCGCGACTAGTGAAAGCCAAGCAAGATATCTTGTCACTGGAAAGTGCACTGAATTTATATCGTCTGGATAACCAGTTTTACCCGACCACTGATGAAGGTCTGGAAGCTTTAGTAACCGCGCCTGAAAGTGCCCGTAACTGGAAGTCTGGTGGTTATATTGCTCGTTTGCCTAAAGACCCCTGGGATAATCCTTACCAGTTTTTAAGCCCCGGCGAGAATGGTCAGATTGATATTTATTCATTGGGCGCAGACAGACAACCCGGCGGTGAAGGCAGTAAAGCTGATATTGGCAACTGGCAGTTATAGAATAATGCACTTGCATCGTCAGCATGGCTTTACCCTTATCGAGATCATGGTGGTGTTAGTGATCATGAGTATTGCTGCTGGCTTTGCCGTTATCTCGCTTGATTTCAATAATGTCGAAGACACATTAGAAGAAGAAGCCAAGCGTATTGCAGCGTTAAGTCAGCTTGCTAACGATGAAGCGATATTGCAGGGTCGTGAACTCGCTTTGCAGATAGATGATGAGGGTTATCGTTTTTTACGATTGGAAGACAAAACCTGGGAAGTGATCGAAAACGATAAACTGTTACGTTCACGTGAATTAACTGAAGGTATCCAGATAGATTTGAATGTAGAGGGCATCACCAACAGTCAAGCGAAAGCGCTGGGGCCGTTAATTATTTTTTATACCTCGGGTGAACAAACTGCGTTTGAGTTAAATTTAATTGGTCCCAATCGAGAATTTGAATATCGTTTGAAAGGTGATACACAAGGTCGACTTGTTTATCCCAACGAGCAGAGTTAACGATGATGCCGCTAAGAAAGTGTAGTGGCATGACGCTGATTGAAGTATTAGTCGCGTTGGTGGTGATTGCTTTGAGTCTGGGCGCGGTGATTACTAGCATTAATCAGTCAGTGACCGATTTTGACGATGTTAGATCGCGCAGCTTTGCCCATTGGGTGGCCATGAACCGTGCGACAGAATTACAGCTTGAGTTAGCGGCGACACCAGGTACTACCGAAACACAAGAATTACTCGCTGGACGTGAATGGCTGATTGAAACGACGATTAGTGCGATACCCGGTAGTGATGTACTGCGCGCCAATATCCGCGTCTTGTTAGAAGAAGAGGATGGCAGTGCACTGGCTGATATGATTGCCTATATTGGCAAAGCAGCCCCGGTAACAGAAAAACAAGAACAAGAACAAGAAGCAGAAGATCAAAATAATAATGATTCGGACGAAGAAGAATCAGCTGCTGCTCCTGATAGAGAACAAGAACCGTGATTAATCTTAGCTTAGCCGTTAAGGGAAAAAAATCGGATCAGGGTTTTACTCTGATTGAACTATTAATTGCGATTAGCATTTTTGCGATATTATCGGTGGTGGCTTACAGCGCCTTAAATAATGTGCTCGAGTCGCAACGGTACTTGAAAGAGAAATCAGATAAGCTGGCGAGCGTACAGAGAATGCTTAGTCGCTTTGGGCGGGATTTTGAACAAAGTGCACCGAGATCGATTCGTGATGCTTTTGGTGATGTGCAACCTGCCTGGCATCGTCAAGCTGATATTTTAGAAGATGCTGATACGTTGCTGGAATTTACCTTAGGTGGTCGTGCCAGCTTACAAGGTGATAAGCGTATCACCATGCAGCGAGTGGCTTATGCTGTGCGCGAAGACGGCTTAATAAGGGCAAGTTGGCCAGTGCTAGACCGTGCTGAAAATGTCGCGCCTTATCAAGTAGAAGTTTACAAAGACATAAAAAACTTGACGATACGAATGTTAGACAGTCAGGGAAGTTTTCAGCAAGACTGGCCGCTTGAAGCAGTCAATGATGCACCGGTTGAAGTATTGCCGAGAGCCGTAGAAATAACCTTTGAAGTCGATGACTGGGGAACGATACGACGTCTATATAGAGTTGCCGGCTGATGATTGCCAAGCAAAAAGGCACCGCGCTGGTGCTCGCGATACTGATTATGATTTTGTGCAGTATTGCTGCCACTGCATTAGTTAAGGATAACCTGCTTACGATTCGTTTATTGCAAAACGTTAAGACTGGCGATCAGGCAACATTGTATACCCAGGCAGGTGAAGCCTATGTGGCACAGCTGCTAGTGAGAGACAAAGAAAAAAATAAGACAGACAGCTTGCAGGACGACTGGGCAAAATTGGCAGCACCTTTTGACATAGAGGGTGGCGAGATCCAAATTGTGGTAGAAGACTTACAAGGTCGTTTTAATTTGAACAACTTGGTGGATGAAGAGGGTAAAGCTAGCAAAGATGACATTAAGCGTTTTCGTCGTTTATTGGTGGCTTTAGAGTTAGATGCTGAATTAGCAGAGCCAGTCCTAGACTGGATTGATGCCGACATTAATTCGACCTTACCCACTGGCGCTGAAGATGATGTGTATTCTGTGAATGAAGAACCTTACCGAACCGCAAATGCAGAATTTATTAGTACCAGTGAGTTGCTTAAGGTAAAAGGCGTAACCTCGGAGATTTACGAGAAATTAGCGCCCCATATTTCAGCATTGCCAGGGCATGTTACGGTCAACGTCAACACCGCAACGGCGCCGGTCTATGCCGCGGTGATAGAAGGTCTAAGTTTAAGTGAAGCGACCGCAATCGTTGAGCAACGTGGCGATAGTGTGTATACGAGTGAAGCAGAATTTCGAGGTGCACAAGCATTAGAAGGTCGTAAAACTGAAGATGTGGGTGTAGACAGTGATTATTTTCGTGTTGAGGTTAATGTTCAACTCAGCCGATATCGTGCCCGTTCGCAGAGTGTGTTAAAACGCGCTGGTGCGGAAGGTGGGCTATTAAAAGTGATCCGGCACAGCCGGGCGGAATTATAACAATGCAAACATTATTCATACATCTACATGAAGACGGTGCCAGTTGGGGTTGGAGTGCGAGACCCGGTAAGTTGCCTGAGCAGGTCGCTAAAGGTCCGTTAGCGCGAATTGAAATGGCGCCGGGCGAATGCGAAGTGGTCGTTTTTGTGCCAAGTGATGAAGTGGTGTTAACTTCAGCAAAAGTGCCAGCACAAAGTCGGCAGCGCTTGCAGCAATCATTGCCTTATGCGTTAGAAGAACAATTCATTCAAGACATTGAAGATATGCATGTCTCGGTTGGTAATCGTGATAGCGATGGCAATGTTTCCGCCGCAGTGGTGAATATCGCAAAGCTAGACACTTGGCTAGACAGCTTGCTGGAAGTGGGTGTTGAACCAAATAAAGTGGTTCCTGATGTGCTGGCCTTACCGCGTTCTGGTAATGACTGGGCGGGCATGATAAACAATAATATTGTCACTATTCGTAGTGGTGAGCAGTCTGGTTTTTGCTGTGATATCAATAATTACGTTGAACTAGCACAGCGCCATGCCCATGATCATGACTGCGCTCCTGATGCAATTACTATCACCAATTGTAATGGTACGAATGTAGAGAGCCGGGTTTTTGATCGAGCATTTACGTCTGAATTAACTTTATTACCTTGTAATGGTGACCCCTTATCAACCTTAGTAGAAGGCTATGATCCGGCTCAAAGTATTGACTTATTACAAGGGCGATATAAAGGTCGCGCTAATTTGATGAGTGGCGGCAAGCGTTGGATTCCAGCGGTAGCTATGTGCGTGATACTTTTGTCGATACAATTTGGCACTAACATTTACGATTATGTTCAACTCAGTTCAGTTGAAGATGAATATAAGCAGAAGATCACAAAAATTTATAAGACCACTTTCCCGAATGCCAAACGGGTCGTTAATCCGCGTGTGCAGATGCAAGACAAACTTAAAAAACTGCGCGGATCGGCAGCATCAGGCGATGATTTTATTACCGCTTTGTTTAAGTCCAGCACGGTGTTTTCAAAAGTAGATGGGATAGAGATAGAAGTACTGAATTATCGTAATAATACTATTGACCTCGATATTGTTTTAAATAATCCTGAGCGACTGGATGCCTTGCGAAAAAGCTTTGGTTCATTAAAGGGTTTATCAGCCGAGATTAAATCTTCATCGGTTGAAGGTAATAAACTTAAAAGTCGAATTCAGATCAGGAGCAAGAAATGAAACAGTGGTTGGAAAAATTAAATCCACGTGAGCGCCTGATAGTTTTCGGTGGTGGCATCGGCTTGTTGGTAATAGGGCTCTATTTATTCGCTTGGGAACCGTTAGTTGAAGATGTTAGTAACTTAAAGACATCGGTGCAATCTCAACAAGAGTTATATAAGTGGATGCAAAAATCGTCTGCAGAAGTAAAAAGCTTACGCGGTTCAGGCGTTGTTCGTCGTGGTAAGGGCGGTTCTATTCTAAGCATTGTGAGTTCGACCGTTAAGCCGGTACTAAAAGGCGCGAAGATTAAAGGTGGCATCGCAGAAGATAGTAAAAAACGTGTAAAGCTGCAAATAGAACAAGCCTCGTTCGATGACGTTATTCGCTGGCTAGGTCGTTTACAACAACGCAACGGTGTGCAAGTTGTTCAATTTTATAGTGAGCAATCAGAACAACCTGGTCGCGTTGATATCAAGCTACTGTTAACAGGTAGTTAATAAAATAGTCATTTCAGAACATTAGTTAATGAAAGTTCGTTTTCTTAATACACCATTTTTCTATGTGGTGTTGGGCCTATTGGTTTTCCTAACTTTCTTGGCGGCTAAATTGCCGGCAAACTTCATCTATTCTCAAATTGCTAACGCGAGTGTACCAGTCCAATTACAAAACATTCGCGGTAGCGTTTGGTCTGGCCAGGTAGGTATTGTCACGTTTGAAAAAACTAAAGTGCAAAATATCTCCTGGCAAGTCGCCTTCTGGCCACTGTTATCAGGTGTCGTCGATATAAATTGGCAGATTGATGATCCGGCTATTCAAGCGCAAGGAAAACTATTATTGACTAAGCAGCAGTTCAGTTTGCTAAACAGTCAGGCAACTCTGCAGTTGAGTGCTTTGTCAGCACTGATACCGCAGCAGGGTTTCGAAGTATTCGGTGAAATTAGCGCAGATATTGATCGTTTAGTATTACAACAATCGGCCATCTCTGAGCTTGATGGTAACTTGATATTACGCCAAGTGGCTATCAATGAGCGTGCTTATGTCACTGTCGGCGATTTTAATGCGCAGTTATCGATGCAAAATGGACGCCCTTTGGCAACTTTTACTGATACCGATAGTCCGTTGGATGTTTCTGGTAAGGCAAAGTTGGTAGCCCCACGTCAGCTGCAGTATGAGTTAGTGGTGGCGATAGAAGACAGCACAGTACCGGGTTTGGTAGGGGGCTTTAATGCACTCGGGCGTATTGACGACAAAGGCCAAATTACCTTGCGCGGTAGCCAACGGTTTTAGTTAACGCTTATTTCTTGACGTAGATTGAGAGTATCTCGTTCAAGCGTTCTGGGCTAATTGGTTTAGTAATAAATTCGTTTATCCCCGCTTGCAAACATTTAATTCGATCTTCTTCCAGAACGTTAGCGGTTAAAGCGATAATTGGGGTCTTGCGATCTTCTGGTTCTTGAGCACGCCATTCCTTTGTAGCTGTAATACCATCCATCTCGGGCATGTGTATGTCCATGAAGACGATGTCATACTTATTTTCTTGTAGCTTCTCAAGGGCTTCTAAACCAGTGATAACTGCATCAACTTTATGTCCGGCATTGCTTAAAGTTGTGGTCATGAATAAAGTATTTATTTCACTGTCTTCTGCTAATAATATATTCATTGTTGGAAGTGTCTGTGCCGCAAAGTCGCTATCGGGTAGTAAGCCAAAGTTGCCAGCCTGTTTGTCCATAAGCTCTTTTCCAGGTTTATTAATCGGTAATTCAAACCAGAAATTACTACCCTTACCGACCGTGCTATCAACACCAATCTTACCTTTCATTAGTGTCACTAGTTCGCGCGAAATAGTGGTGCCCAGACCGGTGCCACCAAAGCGTCGGGTGGTTGATGAGTCAGCCTGGGTAAAGCCGTCAAAAATAGTATTTAATTGTTCCATCGAGATACCAATGCCAGTATCGATGACTTCGATACGCAGTAATTGATCATTATTGATAACAGATGCTTTGATTTCGACTTTGCCTTTTTCAGTAAATTTAATGGCGTTACCAGCGAGGTTTAACAAAATCTGACTAAGGCGAAAAGGATCGCCATACAAAGTATCTGGTACACTATCATCGATATAATAATTAAATTCGATACCTTGTTGTTTCGCACCAGAACCAAGTACTGTGGTGACTTCCTGCAAACTGTCTTTGAGGCTATAAGCTCTGTTTTCGAGGGTTATTTTTCCAGCTTCGATTTTTGAAAAATCTAAAACATCGTTAATGAGTAAGTGTAAACGTGTAGTGGAAGTAGAAAGTCCATCAACGTAAAGACGCTGTTCATTATTAAGGGGTGTTGTTTTAAGTAAATTTATCATGCCTATCGCGCCACTCATGGGGGTGCGTATTTCATGGCTCATTGTTGCAAGGAAGCGGCTTTTAGATCGATTGGCGGCATCCGCATCAAGCCGCGCACGCTGAATTGTTCTCAACATTGCATCGAGATAAATGGGTAAAACGATTAAAGCGATGGCTTTGAAAATACTTTCAAGTGAATGGTCGGCAAAGTTTTCATCAACAAAACAAACAATAGAATACGAAATAACACTGGTGCCGGCGGCAACAAATAAATAGGGTCTTCCGAAGCGACCGCCCTGACTAATAAAAATAAGGATATAAAGTAAGTAAAGTGGGCTATCTGATTTTCCGACAAATAAACTCGCCACGGTAACAAATACAATATCAATAAAAGTAACGAGATAGCGGCGCGGAATGAGTCCGGGGTAGCGAATGATATGTATCAGAACCAACATCGAATAAAGCATGAAAGAGCCAAGCAAAACAGAATAATTGCCAAGGCTTAATGAGAAAATGTCAGTAGCGGTACCAATCCCTATATAGACGGTGACAAACATACCAATGGCAGCGCGGACGATGCCGGATTTGTATTCCTGATCATTGCGGATGACATCACTAATGGAAGTATTGATATGAGTTGTTGTCATTGCGTTTTGTCTAGCCTTCTAAGAGAGTTTGTTGGGCATAATATCATTAAAACTAGCAATTGCTTCAAAGCCTTCCACATCTTTTACCGGTGCTTGAGTGTCGGGTTGAAGCACCGCAAGTAAGTGGCCAATGCCGTAGCGTTGTGCTGATTTCAATACTGGCAAGCTATCGTCGATGAGTAAGGTCTGTAGAGGGTCGAAGGGTTCAGTTTGTTGCAAGCGTTGCCAGAATTCTGAATGTTCTTTGGGTAAACCAATATCGTGCGCGCAAATAATTTCGTCGAGATGACCACCAAGCTGAGTGCGCTGCATTTTTAAATTAAGACTTTTACTGTGTGCATTGGTGACGATAACGGTACGTTTATTTTGCGCTCGGCAGGCATCGATAAACTCGACTACATAAGGGTGGACACTAATGAGATGATCAATCTCGCGTTTTAAATGCTCAATATCAATACCGAGTTCCTGACTCCAGTAGTCGACACAATACCACTCCATTGTTCCTTCGACGGCTTGAAAGCGGGGAAATAATTCTTGCTTCGCGCTTTCCACATTAAGTCCATGGTATTGGCCATAACGTAGTGGCACGTGTTCACGCCAGAAATGATTATCAAAATGCAGATCCAGTAAGGTGCCATCCATGTCGAGGAACACCGTTTGTATTTGATTCCAGTCCAGCATGTTACTCCGAGGGTTAATCCCCTAATGGCTTAGTGAGTTTGGTCGATGTATTTTATCAGACTTAGTACGACTTTCTTACCGGCAAAAATTTACATTTCATTACTTTATTTAATGTGACTTTTGACTATAGTTAAGAATAACCATCTCAATTAGGTATCACTTGAGAAACTGGAGATAACACAATGAAAAAAATCTTCTTTTTGATACTTGTGTCCTTGTGCTTGTCAGGGCTAAATAGCTCGGCTATTGCACAGCCACTCACCGCCGATGAAATGGAAGAATGGCTATTCGATGACAGTGATAGTCTCATTGATGACGTCAACGAAGGTGAACTGGTTTTTCTTGATGAGCCGCCTGCTAAAATTACCCACCACCATCATAATTCGTTAACGATTACTGATAGCAGTGTAGATGACGGTTGGGTGAAGTTAGAACAATGCCACCGACACCTCGATCCGGTTGGTTTAGCGCAAATTATGTTTACCCCGGGTAGAACCCGTGGTTTAGCCGTGAGTAAGGCAGATAATATTGATGTGGCTTATGTGCAGGACAATACGGTGCAGCTAGAAAACATTAATGCTGATGCGCTGTTATGCATTAATGCCGAGGTGCGTATATTTGCTTATAATGGTGATGGTACATTCAGCTTATTGAATGGTCCTTATATGCGTCGTTTCCTCGACGGTTACTACCCTATGCACGTAACACTGGATGTTAAAGTTGACAGTGATCGCTTACGCTATTACCAATCAATTCCAAGTGCGCAGGTAGGCTTTAAACTTTGGCGTAGTGCCCGCGCGGTTCACTACGATACCTGGTTTGAAGGTCAACTCAACACTGAAATTCAGTTTCATGATCTGGTTATCGGAAATAGGGATGACAGCTCAACTCGTGGTAAAGTGGCTGGCGTAAAACAGCCTACGCAAAAGATTCTTGATTAAATAATCAGCGGGCGTTTTACCTGAGAGCTAACAGGGAGATTCCTGTTAGTGCCACCTTAGTGTAGAGCAATGGTCTGATTTATGCCCGAAGTACCGGAAATTCTAAACTCTAAAACCTTGGCGACAACACGTTTCTTTCATGTTGAGCAACGCGATCTAAAATTCAGCAATGGTGTCGAAGTGCAGTACGAGCGTTTACTCGGTTCCGAGCAAGGTGCGGTGTTGATATTACCGATGCTGGATGCAGACACGGTATTGCTGATTCGCGAATACGCCGCCGGCATGCATCGTTATGAGCTGGCGTTGCCAAAAGGCAAGGTTGAAGTTGGTGAAGATGTTTTAGAAGCGGGTAATCGCGAAATTATGGAAGAGGTTGGTTACGCGGCAAATAAACTTACTCTGTTGCGTTCCTTAACGATGGCGCCCGGTTACGTGCGTGCCGAAATGCACGTCGTAGTGGCCAGTGATCTATACCCAAAGCGCTGTTCAGGCGACGAGCCTGAAGAAATTGAAGTAGTGCCGTGGAAACTCAGCCGTCTGCCAGAACTGCTTCAGCGCGAAGATGTGACCGAAGCGCGTAGCATTGCGGCGTTATTCTTGCTGCGAGAAGGCCTGCAGCGCAATGAGATAAGCCTATGATTAGGCCCGATGATGCCTTACTTGAAGCCGTGATCGCCCTGGCGAAACATGCGGGCGAGGAGATCATGGCCATTTATGACACTGACTATGCGATTGAGCATAAAGAAGATCAGACCCCGCTCACTGAAGCCGACATGGCGGCCCATCATTTAATCGATGCAGGTTTACGAGAACTCACCCCGGATATTCCTATTTTGTCGGAAGAGTCGGCCAATATCCCCTTTGCTGAGCGGCAAACCTGGCAACAATATTGGCTCGTTGACCCACTGGATGGGACCCGTGAATTTATAAAGCGTAATGGCGAGTTCTGCGTCAACATCGCCTTGATTGATAATCATGACTCAGTACTCGGTGTTATCTATGTGCCGGTGACAAAAACACACTATTACGCACGCCAAAATCAAGGCGCCTGGCGCTGCCAGGATAACGCAGCTCCAAAGCGTATACACAGCCGCTCTCCGTGCCCTGAGAAGCCGATGATCGCGGGTAGTCGCTCCTATCGTGGCGACTCACTGAATGCGTTTCTGGCGCATTTGGGTGACTATGAGATTATCAGCATGGGCAGTGCCATAAAGTCTTGTCTGGTCGCTGAAGGACAATGTGATTTATACCCGAGGCTCGGGCCGACATCAGAATGGGATACCGCAGCAGCGCATTGTGTGGTTACTGAGGCTGGCGGTCAAATTACTGATACCCAGATGCAAGTGCTGCGTTACAACACCAAGGACGAGCTGTTAAACCCGCATTTCTTTGTCAGTGGTGATACATCTCGAGATTGGGCTGAGTATTTAGACAAGGATTAAGCCCGGTCGTCGTAGACCGACATAATCGCTTTTAATTCGCTGAGTACCGCGGCGCGTTCTGTATCATCAAGACTATTGGTCTGTTCGACAGGTAGCCCCAATTCCATACCACTGATGGTGGCGCGAACAGCTTCGCATCCGCAACCGCAGAGTGCCTCGACACATTGATTGATTTTACTCGAATCCATAACCATTAAGTTAGTTTAGCAGCAGAATTGTGCATAGGCAGTTGGAATGAGGTGGTTAAGCAAAAGAGCTTTTGCTGAGTGTCGCTAATCTTGTTATGCATAAAAAGTGGTGGCCGGGGACGGAATCGAACCGCCGACACGGGGATTTTCAATCCCCTGCTCTACCGACTGAGCTACCCGGCCAATATCTTCGCGGTGAACAATATCGAGCGGCGTATTAGACGCGATTCGACCACCCTTCGTCAAGCGCCAGCGCACTTTTAGTAGTGAAATTCACTTAGCTGGCGGTGAGTTTTACTTGCAGCGGCCGCGCACATGCCATAATGTGAGCCGCCTCAACAGGATAATGCCATGACAGACAACACCGCACAGATACCGAATTACCAGCTCGTAGAGACTCGGCTACAGGAAAAAATGTCTGATGGAACAACACGTTGCCATCTCTGCCTATGGCGCTGCAAGCTCAAACACGGACAACGAGGCTTCTGTCAGGCGCACGTGAATCGCCATGGCACCTTGTATAATTTATCGTATGGGATTATTTCCGCGATAGATATTGGCCCGATTGAAGAAAAACCGGTGAAACACTTCAGGCCGGGCACTCAAGTCATGTCGATTGGCAGTTTTGGTTGTAATTTCCGTTGTGGTGGCTGCCATAATCTGGAAATTTCATGGGGGGTGTCGGCGCTGGATGATCTCGCCAAAGGTGAATCAAGTTCTGCCTGGGTACCACCAGAGGAGATGGTGGCTGCAGCGCTACGTAACGGCGTGCAAGGTATCGCCTTTACCTACTCAGAGCCGGCTGTGTGGCTAGAGTATGTGCTGGATGTCTCTAAGCTGGCGCGTGAGGCGGGTTTGTATACCCTCTATGTGTCTAATAGCTTTGTCACTGATGAAGCGCTTGAGCTGATGGCTGAGCATGTCGATGTGCTGTGTTCAGACATTAAGAGTTTGAGTGATGATTTCTATCATGATATTTGCCCCACCTCCAAAGTCTCGCAAGTACTGGGCTCGGTGAAAGCGGCTCACGATCATGGTATTCATGTTGAAACACGCACCAATATTATTCCGGGTAAAAATGATCAGTTAGATGAGTTGCGTAATATTGCGCGATGGATCAAAGACAACTTAGGCGCTGATAGCCCTTGGCATATCACCAAGTTTTTCCCAGCCTACAAACTCTCAGACGTGCCACCAACGCCTTCAAAAATTATGTGGCAGGCGCATGATGCGGCGCGTGAAGTCGGTCTGACCAATGTCTATGTTTATGACGATAAAGGCTGTGATTGCGCCGAAACTAACTTGCCGGTAGAAGCTTTTTTAAGCACTGATTCCGAGCAATTGAATGCGGTGAAAAAATGCGCCGCTGATTGTTGCGGCGACGAGGGCGTGTTATTGAAAAAATACGAAGTTGAGCTTAAGTCGGAATAAACCAGCCGCCTTAACGGAGGCTGTTGAAGAAATATGCGGTTGAGTTTACTCCGCTGGCGGGGTGTAGCCAGCGATGGCATCACCGCCATCACCAAAGAAGAAGCGCTCCATTTCAGTTTCAAGGAATTCACGGCCTTTGGGATCCACCACGTTGATAGAATTTTCATTAATCAACATCGTTTGCTTGGCCATCCATAACTGCCAGCCTTCCTGCGAAACATTCTCAAAGATACGTTGACCCAAGTCACCGGGGTAAGGTGCTCTTTTCAGTCCTTCCGCTTGTTTGCCCAGTTTTACGCAATTGACCATGGCCATCGATCTTCTCCTAACATTCAGTCGTTAAATTTTGAATAGTCGCCGCATGGGATTGCAGCAAAAGTTTTACCGGTGCGGCGAGCCCACGCGCATCCGGCTGCTGCGTGTTATACCAGACCGAGTCTGTTGAATCCATTATTCGTTGTGAATCAGATTCTGCGCGCGCATAAACCGGGGTGATATCCAGATGAAAGTGGCTAAAAGTATGCCGTATCACTTCACCGACCTGAATCTGGCTCAATGAATACGACAGTTGCTTAGCACACCACGATTTAAGCGCCTTGGCAGTGGTTGCGCAATCCGCTTCCGGGCAACTCCAAAGCCCACCCCAAATACCACTGGGCGGGCGAAGTTGTAGCAACACATCGTCGTTGTGATTACGTAAAAACAACATAGCGGTTGAACGTACAGGAATGCGTTTTTTAGGTTTTGAGTGCGGAAACTCAGCTACCCGATCGGTGGCGAAAGATTCGCAGCCAGCTTGCACTGGGCAATGTTCACAGTCCGGTTTACTGCGCCGACACAGCGTTGCGCCAAGATCCATTATTGCTTGGGTGTACTGTGCGCAGTGTTTTTTCGGTGTATGTTGTTCGCTGAGTGACCACAGTTGTTGTACAACCTCGCGTTTGCCATACCAGCCTTCAACACAATAGAAACGGCTTAGCACGCGTTTCACGTTGCCGTCTAAAATACTCTGATGTTGATTTTGTGACAGCGCGAGAACGGCTGCGGCGGTTGAACGGCCAATACCGGGCAGTGCAATCATCGCATCTAAGTTATCTGGAAATTGTCCATTGTATTGTTCGCAAACAATTATTGCGGCGGCGTGTAAATTACGTGCGCGGGCATAGTAACCAAGGCCTGTCCACAAATGCAGCACTTCATCAATCTCAGCGTTAGCAAGTGCCTGAACATTTTTAAAACGTTTCATGAAACGGGTGTAATAATCAATAACAGTGGTGACTTGGGTTTGCTGCAACATAATTTCAGACACCCACACTCGGTAAGAGCTGGTGTTATGTTGCCAGGGCAAATCGTGCCGGCCGTGCTTTTTATGCCAGCTTAATAACTTACTGGAAAACTGCCTGGGGGTCATGGTTAGTCGTCAGCGCTAGCGGTGGCCAGTTTTTCTAAATTGGCCGCAATAGTCAGTGCTTCATTGCGTAAGGCTTTTTCGATAAGAGGCGGGCCAATTAAAGGTGGTATCCAGAAATTGGGTTTTAAATCAGTGTTATATTCCAATCGAGTGCGCTTACCGACCGCAGTGACTTTCCAACGAGTGTGAGCGAAAGTAACGGTGCTTTTTTCAGGCACTGCCGTGTTGATGATGACACCACCGGGTAGCTCTTCAATATCTTCAACTAAGGTAACTTCCTGGCAAAAGAAGGTCACACAGCCTTCAGTACGAACAAAGGTTCGGTGCTGTGAGTCACTTAACGAATAGATTTTGTAACTTTCAAGAATGTTTTTATTCAGTTGAGCTAGATTTTCAAAGTCAGTGAGCAACTGATAGACTTGATCCCGATCAGCATCAATCAGTATTTCAAGCTCAACTAAATAACGCTTACCAACATGCTCAACCGTTGCACGCTGAATTTCGCTTGCAACTGAATATGTTGGCAGGCTAAGTGTCGCCCCTAGGAGTAGCGGCAGTAAAAATTTATTTATTAAGGTCATGTGTGTTAGAAACCAAATAATTTTTTCAATTTATCTTCTTTTTCTTTCTTCTCACGTGCTTTGCGCTGGGCACTGGTTTCAGGTGCTGGCGCAGGAGCGGTAACGGGTGGTGGCGCAGTAATCGGAGCTGGCTTAGATTTTTTAGACTTTCCACCAAATAGTTTATTAAGAAGGCCGTCACCTAATTTGTCACCGAGTTTTTTCTCTAAGGCTTTTTTAACCTTTTTCTCAGCGGCTTTCTTTACAGCTTTTTCTGCAATACGACCAACGATCTTCTGCCAGTCAAGACTGACATCAGGACTTAGCATATTACCTTTTATGTTGACCCGAACCGGTGTGCCAGCAATTTGTTCACGCTCAATTTTAATGCCGTTATATTGCATTTGGTTAAAACCAATTTCTTGCAATAAAGAATCAGTGAGTTTTGTTTTAACTTGAAAATCAATATTCTCGTTAATTAAATTAACGTTTCCTTTGCCTTTTATAACAGGAAAGATAGATTCAAGTACTAAATCTTGAGTGCTTAATAAACCATTTCTTGCTTGTAGGCTCATGCGCAGCCCGGTGAATTCTGTTTGCTGAGGAGCTTGTTGGGTTGCTGTGGTTTGATTGCGGAATTTAGCCAAGGTTTCGCGTAAAGATTGGATGTAGTTCAAGCCTTTGACGACACCATTGGTAACATTCAATTTAACTTCACCATTAAGACTACTACGTAACGCATCGATAGATTGACCGCGCGCAGTTAGTTTTGCAGTAACGTTACCTTGCCCTGTCATGTGCTCGGTACCGGTCATGGTTTTTAATACCGGACCAATTTGCACACCTTGCAGGGATTCATTTAAAGAGATGAGTGGTTTATTACCTTGTTTCTTACTGGCATCAACTTTTATGTGGCCGTTGTACTTACCGCCGTAGGTATTACCACTAATTGGGTCAAGTTTGAGTACACCACGTTTAAGATTAATATTAACATCGGCATTTTCAATTAATAAACGACTCGCAGTGAGGCTGCCAGCATTTATTTTACCTTTGAGGTCTAGGCTGCGCAGTAATTCAGTGGGAATTAACGGTGCGGGTTTAGGCGCTGCATGGGCGGTTGAAATCAAACTAAAGCCTTGCGATGTTTTTTCCGGTGCTGGTGCAAGGTAGCGATCGATATCAATTCGATCGAGTTTTAAATCAAAGCTGGCAAATAAACGTTTGCTATTGCGAACAGTGGCCTTGCCAGACATTAAGGTGTTATCAATAATTAGTTTCAAACCACTGAAGTTGAGGTTTTGCGGATTACCACTGATGCGAGTTTCGAGGCTGGCCTGGCTGAGCGCAGTAGGGTCAGCAGTAACAGGTGGTTTGATATTGAGTTTTTTGAATAATTCTTTGGGATCAAATCCGGCAACTTTAATTGCGCCATTTAATTTTGGTTTGCTGCTGCGGAACTGGGTAACGGCCATGTCGCCAGTCACATTCAGCGGGTCACTTTGCAGGTTTAGACGATCAATATTGAGTACTTGGTTGATTAGGTTGCCTTCAACATCGGCACGCAATAGAGCTTTGACCTTACCTCCGGGTAAATCTTTGCCCTTGGCGTTAATATCCAGGCGCATGTCTCGCATGGCGAAACTACCGGCGAATGGGTTTGCACTGATAATGGTGTCGAGTGACATTTTGCCCGCTACTTTTTGTGCACTGGCGGAAAACTCTGTATTAAAATTCAGCGCCATTGGCTCGCCTATTTTTAAGGCGCCGGTGGTCAGGTTGAGCTTATTTACTTTTATGGTTTGGCCGGCTTGCTTGTCTTCAAATACCAGCGTGGCACTTTCTAAGTTCACGCCGCCGATGACAGCGAGTGCACCAATGTCTTTAGCATCAGGTGACTTAGAGTCTTTTTTAGCTGGCTTGCCATTAGCTTTGGCGAGATCTGACCAGTTATCGGTGCCGTTTTTGCGGCGCTGTAGGTTAAGACTAAGGCCTTTGAACACCAATGTGTCGACTTCGTATTGTTGGCTTAGCAGGGGCAGTAATTTAATGCGGATTTGCGCAGAGTCGATTTTGGCAAAGGCTTTTTTACCGAAGCCTTTGCGGTTGCCTAATTCAATCGCGCCGGTGTTAACACCGAGCCAGGGAAAGACACTCAGTTCGAGCTCGCCATCAATTTTCATTTCACGACCAGTCGCATCGGTAACTGCTTGCGCCATTTGCGGGCGATAGTCGTTAACATCGATAAGTAGCGGAACGGCGATCACCGCCGCAATAATAAGCCCGACTAAGGTGCCGATGGTCCAGAAAATGATTTTGAGCAGACGACGCATAATATAAAGTGTCCTTGTGTCCTTGTGTCTTTTGCCTGAAATGAGCTAATGCATTCTAATTTATAGCAGGCGGCTGAAGGCCTGCCATCACTAGGACAACAGTTTATCTCAATTGTTGCTGTAGGGTGAGTGTTACGTGATAGGGCGTGGAATACTAGGAGGGGAAATAAGCATGGATATAAGCTTTAGAATAAGTCGACGGTACTCGCTTCATCATCGATGTCTTGTTCGACCCCATTAGTACCATTGTCGAGGGCTGAGCGGCTATTTTTGCTTAAAATATCCAGTTGCCCGGCTAGACTGGTGAGCTCGTTGCTGGTTTTGGCCAGTACATCGACATTAGCGGTAGTCGTTTCAGTAATGATTTTGATCTGGTCAAGTTTGTTGTGAATCACATCTGAAGTGTCTTTTTCCTGCAATGTGGTTTCAGCCAGAGTATTGCCTAGCCCACTGACTTCGAGCATGTAGCCGACAATCTCAGCGTATGACATCACCACGCCTTCGATAGATTCGTCAGACTTGGCGGCTATTTCAACCGCATTATCAACGTCTTTTGAAGCTGTGGTGACATGACCCACCAGCTTTTGGATGATGCTTTCAATTTCGGCGGCATTTTCCTGGGTTTTGCCGGCAAGGGTTCGGACTTCGTCGGCAACGACAGCAAAGCCGCGGCCTTGTTCACCAGCGCGCGCCGCTTCGATAGCGGCGTTCAGCGCCAGTAAATTTGTTTGTTCTGCAACCCCTTTAATCACGTTGATAATGCCTGCGATAGCGTTACTGTCTACGCCCAGCTCGTTGATTCTTTGACCTGTATTAGTAATGCCTTCACTGAGCGCCATTACCTGAGTCATGGCTTCGGTCATGATCAATTTTCCACCTTCACCCTCTGATTCAGATTTACTCGCTACGTCGACGGTTTGATTAGCAATTTCGATGGCTTGTTGAAACACGGTTTGCATGCGTTCCGTGTAGCTATGCGCAGTTTGCACTTCTTCTAACTGCTCATGCATCTGGCTGGCAATTGCGTGCGCGGTGATGGTGATGTCTTCGGCATTTCGAGCCAGATCGTTGGAGACACCTTCGACCATGGTTTGATGGGTACGTACGGCATGTAATGTATCCGTCATGCCCGTTAACAGTTCGTTGGCATGTTTGAGTTCTGGGTAGGTATTTGTTTCGATTTCTACGGAATCGCCACTCTGGCATTGGCCCACGATGGTATGTAGCTGGTTTATAAAATTCTTAGTACGATAGTTTTTCCAGACATTACTGGCGGCTAAGACAAGCAGAAAAATCAGTGAAAGAGTTGACCATGTATTGCTGGTAGTACTTGTGACGGCGATTGCGGTACTAGCGAGTGTTAGCAGCCACAAGCTAGCTTGTGTGTAGGTGTGGAATAAAAGACGTTGAACATCCATAGTTTAGTCTGCGTATCTGGTTCAGATACTGTAATTAACGGCAAATGTAGGCAATACTTAACCGCGTTATTTTAAACCATACTGCTAGAGAGAGAATTAAAAAATGGAGCGGATGATGGGGATCGAACCCACATTTGAAGCTTGGGAAGCTCCAGTTCTGCCATTGAACTACATCCGCTATGTTTAAGTTTAAAATAATTCCACATCATCATTGTTGGATAATGTTTTTTCTAGTTTGCCTGCGCTGAGTAATTGTTCAAAACACTGGACCTGATTACGACCATTTTCTTTAGCGAAATATAGCGCACGATCGGCATTACTGATAACTTCAAAGACACTATATTCTTGTTGTACAGCAGTTAAGCCAATGCTAATAGTGATGTTTGTCTGAGGGAATGAATAGTTGGCAACAAATTGCCTAAAGCGATCAAGAACAATTATGGCGGTATCGAGATTAATATTTTTTAATATCGCACAGAATTCCTCACCACCATAACGAAATAACATGTCTTCATGGCGGAAAGTTTTTTCCATCAAGCCAGCGAATAAAATCAGTACTTCATCACCAAAGAGATGACCAAATTGATCATTTACCTTTTTAAAATGATCGATATCAAAAAGAGCAAAACAATGGTGGCTTTCTTCACCTCGACGTTGTTGATAGTTGACTAAGTTATTAAGCTTGTCGTCAAAAGCACGGCGATTAAGCAAGCTGGTTAATGCATCATGGTTATTTTTGTCGAGTAACATATATTGATTTCGGAACAGCAATATAAGTTTTGTTAACGATGGTATTTGAGGTTGTAAATCTTCACCTTCAATTTCGAGTAGTAAGCTGACATTACCAATACTGGGGATAGGGAAAATAGTCAGGGTTCTTTTCTCTGAAAGATTTTCGAAGACAGGTTTTCGTGATTGGTGTGCTTGTAGCAAATGTGGCGAATCACTGAGTGGACTACTTTTACCAGTACCATAAACGCAGACTTGTAAGTCATGGTTAAACACCTCGTACATAGCGCTTTTTGCGTTAGGTAGATAGCGAAATAAGATATCGAGTAGCTTGTTAATTAAACTTTGTTGGTCGCGCTGTTGAACCAGCGCAATTGCTACATCGAAGTCGTTAAGACTTGTGTCAAGTGTATGCATAAGTAGAGCAGAGATTCTGCTTCAAAATATATTAAGAATAGATCTCATCAATAGCACCTTGATAAAGCGCAATCACTTTATTACGTTTTACTTTTAATGTTGGCGTCATGAGATCATTTTCTACTGACCAGGGTTCCAAGGTGACAATCACTTTGCGAATTTTTGCATAGCTAGGAAATTCATGTAGCAATTTACGAATTCGATTAATTAACTCGCTATGAATTTTAGGATCGTTAACATTTTCATGTTTGTATGGATCAATAACAAATTTGTTTGCCAGTGGCAGCCATTCTTCTTTGTTCAATACAATGATGGCACTCATAAATGATTGGCCTTCACCTATCACCATGTTTTGTTCAATGAGTGAATCCATGGCGATCGCCGCTTCCATATCACCAGGAGGGACTTTTTCACCATTTGATAAGACTAAAATATCTTTAAGCCGACCGGTAATGTAAATATGATCGTTTTCAATACGCGCCTGATCACCGGTGTGTAACCAGCCATCAGGATCGATAACTTCTGCGGTGGCGGCGTGATTATTCCAGTAACCTAACATCATTCCTGGTGTGTTAACTTGCAACTCATCATTTTCACCAATACGAACATCGATACCGATGAGCGGTACGCCAACACTATCGGGATCGTTATTGTCTGGTGGGTTGCCACTAATAATCGGGCTGGTTTCGGTGAGGCCGTAACCTTGAACAATAGGAATGCCAAGACCAATGATGTCGTGAGCAACGCCTGCTGACAATGCTGCACCGCCACTAATAGGCAAGCGAATATTGCCGCCCATGAGTGCGCGCACTTTTTTCGCGACCAGCGCGTTACACATAGGCCAGAGTAATAATGACAGACTATTTTTAATGAAACCACCACGACCTTGAATACGTTCAAAACGCCACCAACCAACATTGGTTGTGAGACTAAATAAACCGCGCGCCAAACCAGAACCTTTTTCCAGCTTCTGCATAATGCGGCTATGCACGCGCTCAAAAATACGCGGTACGGCAATTAAGCAAGTTGGCTTGTGGTGCTGCATGTCCTCGCCGAGCAGTGGCACTGAGCGCGAATACGCGGTTGTGGCACCAGCCATGAGCGCAAGGTAATAGCCAACCGTTCTTTCAAAGGTATGCGAGGTTGGTAAAAATGATAAAAATAAATCATCGGTATAAACCGCGAAAGTTTTTATCGCCGCATGGGTGGTGAAAAGAATGTTGTGATGACTCAGCATCACGCCCTTGGGGCGTCCTGTTGTACCCGAGGTATAAACAATCGTTGCGAGGTCTTCTGGTTTTTTAGGCGGCGGAACGGGCACCGAGGCGATGGTCGGCAACCAGTTTTCTAATAAGTGAACTTGTTTGTTTTCAGTGATGCCTTTTACATCGCCATCAACGGGCACAACAACAACGCAGTCGAGTGATTCAACACCGCTGCAAGCTTTTTGCACTCGACGCCACATTGCCGTGTTGGCCATTAATAAATGTGTTGCTGAATCATTTAGGATGTAAGCAATATTATCGGGGCGGTCATCACAATATAAAGGCACGACAATTAATCCGTATGCCAGAGCAGCTTGTTCGCCGATAACCCACTCAACGCTATTGCGCATCAGCAGTGCGGCACGAGATCCGGGTTCAAGGCCACTATTGGCCATGGCCTGGTGCCAGCGATTAATTTCAGCGGCAATTTCTGCCCAGCTGTATTCGTCCCATTCGCTGGTTTCTTTGTTGAACTGTTTGTAGGCAACACTATCCGGACTACGGCGCGCGCGTTCACGAAACAGACCGTCTAATGTACCGGCCGCTTCTGCGGTAATGATATCTTCCCCCTGATGCATATCCCTATCCTTTTTTTGATTATTTTTACTGATTGTATCCTTGTCTGAAAGATTTTGCATTGACCAGTTACGCCTCGGCGATTAGGCTTCGGGTTATGGAAATTACTCTTAATGGCGAAACCACAAAAATAGTTGAACCGTGCACGGCTGCAGGGCTGATCGAGCACTTGCAACTGCAGGGCAAGCGTTTGGCGATCGAGGTCAATCTTGAAATTGTGCCGCGTAGTCAATACACGGACTATTGTCTGCAAGCCGGTGACCGGGTTGAGATCGTGCATGCTATTGGTGGCGGCTAGGGTCTGGTAAACTAGGCACTGATTAGTTAAGAACGTTCGTTTAAAAAACTTTATTTTGGAATCCACATGACCCAAGTTCAGGCTGAAAGCCGCCAGCAAGCAATGACATCAACAAGCAATGACAGCGGGCTAGTTATTGCCGGCGTTGAATATAAATCTCGATTGTTAGTTGGTACTGGCAAATATAAAGATATGCAAGAGACCAAACTGGCAACTGAAGCCAGTGGTGCAGAGATTGTGACGGTGGCAATTCGCCGCAGCAACATTGGCCAAAATGCCGATGAACCCAATTTATTAGAAACTATTTCGCCGGACCACTACACCTTGCTGCCAAATACAGCGGGTTGTTACACGGTTGACGATGCGGTGCGTACTTGCCGTTTAGCGCGTGAATTATTAGATGGCCATAAACTAGTGAAATTGGAAGTACTCGGTGACCAGAAAACCTTATTCCCGGATGTGGTTGAAACATTAAAGGCTGCCGAGATCCTGATTAAAGATGGTTTCGACATTATGGTTTATACCAACGATGATCCGATTATTGCCAAAACTTTTGAAGACATGGGGTGTGTCGCGGTGATGCCACTGGCAGCACCGATTGGCTCGGGTCTGGGTATTCGTAACCCGAACAATATTTTAACCATTGTTGAAAATGCCAATGTACCGATTATTGTTGATGCGGGTGTTGGCACTGCGTCTGATGCGGCGATGGCCATGGAGCTGGGTTGTGATGGTGTGTTGATGAACACCGCGATTGCCGGCGCGCAAGCTCCTGTGTTGATGGCGAGTGCGATGAAAAAAGGTATTGAAGCTGGGCGTGAAGCATTTCTTGCCGGGCGCATTCCACGTAAACGCTTTGCCAGTGCCTCATCACCCATTGACGGTACTTTCTTTTAAAAATTATTAATAATTCTGTCGTTAGCCGATGACTGAACAATCTCCATTTATGCGTCGTATTCGCAGCTTTGTGCGTCGCGAGGGGCGGCTGACGACTGGCCAACTGCGCGCAATTGAAGAGCAGTGGCCGGCTTTTGGTATTGATAGCGGCGAAGGCTTGCTTGATTTAGATGAAATCTTTGCTCGTACTGCGCCGAAAGTACTAGAAATAGGCTTTGGTAATGGCAGCAGTTTAGCGGAGCAGGCCGAAGCTAACCCGGATAAAGATTACCTTGGTATCGAAGTGCATCGCCCAGGCGTAGGAACGTTGCTGCGCAGCATTGCTGAGAAAAAACTCACCAATGTACGAGTGATGTGTGACGACGCGGTAGAAGTGGTGACGAAACGACTTGCCGACGATAGCTTAGATTGTGTGCAATTATTCTTTGCTGATCCCTGGCACAAGAAAAAACATCATAAACGGCGAATTTTGCAAACGGCATTTGTTAGCTTACTGGCAAAAAAACTGAAACCTTCAGGTATTTTGCATTGTGCGACTGATTGGCAGCATTACGCCGAGCACATGATTGAAGTCTTGAATGCCTCTGCAGATTTTAGCAACTTGGCCGAGCAAGGTGATTATCTACCACGGCCAGAAAGTCGGCCGTTGACCAAGTTTGAACAACGGGGCCAACGGTTAGGCCACGGCGTTTGGGACATAATGTTTACCCGCAAGCCCTAAACCGGGACTCGGTTCCAGGCATCGAGGGCGGCCATTTTATAGGCCTCTGCTAATGTCGGGTAGTTAAAGACATTATCAATAAAATAATCCAGCGTGCCGCCCAGCACTAATGCGGCTTGACCAATATGAATGAGTTCGGTCGCGCCTTCGCCAAGAATATGTACACCGAGAATTTTTCGGTTTTCCAGACTAAACAGAATCTTTAGAATACCTTCTTCAATGCCCATAATTTGACCACGTGCGGTTTCACGTAAGCGGGCGACCCCAATCTCAAACGGGATATCTTTTTCGCGTAGTTCTTGCTCGGTCATCCCCACCATACTGATTTCCGGCACGGCATAAATGCCAAACGGAAAGTTTTCAGGTGAGGCTGTTTCAACATGATTAAAAGCATGTGACGCAGCCAAGCGACCTTGTTCCATTGAAGTTGAAGCCAATGAGGGAAAACCAATGACATCACCGGCGGCATAAATATGCGGCACGCTAGTTTGAAAGTGGTCATTAACGGCGATTAAGCGCCGTGCATCAGTCTCAATACCGGCATTTTCAGGTTTCAATGCCCAGGTTGAGCCAATTCTGCCTGCCGCGAAAAGGACTAATTCGGATTTGATTTTTTTACCACGATCGGTCAGTACGTCGACACAACCATCATCACGTTCAGTGACTTCGGAAACATTTTCACCTAAGCGGATCGCGACACCGCGATCACGTAAAGAGTGTAATAACTCATCTACAATTTCATTATCAAGAAAACCGAGCATACCGGGTCGGCCGTCCAACAGTGTGACTTTGACATCCATGGTGCTAAAGATAGAGGCATACTCAACTCCGATCACACCAGCACCAACAACGACCATCGAGGCAGGCATTTTGTTCAGGCTCATCACACCATCGCTGTCAATGACAGCAGCGTTATCAAATGGAATACCCTCGGGTCTAATAGGGCGAGAACCGACGGCAATCAGAAAATAATCTGCGCGACATTCCTCTTCACTGCTGTCAGATTTTTTAATGCTAACAGTGTGGTCATCAATAAAGGTGGCTATGCCTTCAATAATTTCTACACCATTACGGTGTAATTGATGTCGAATGACTTCGACTTCATGTTGCAGCGTAATGTTTAGCCGCTGCATAAGATCGTCCATGGTTAGATCATTTTTAAGACGGTAGCTATGCCCGTACAAACCGCGTTGATCCCAGCCGCTTAAATATAAAGCCGCTTCGCGTAAGGTTTTACTGGGAATAGTGCCGGTATGAACAGAGACACCACCGAGGCCATTAATACGGTCAATAATAGCGACTTTCTTGCCGAGCTTAGCCGCTTGAATCGCCGCACGTTGGCCCGCAGGACCACTTCCGATAACAATGAAATCATATGATTGCACAACACACTCCTTGTAGTGGTTGTCAGAGAATAACGTGCTGTGGCATTGCTGCCTAGCCTTTTTACTTGCTAAGTGTTTGTTATCGGTGGGATTGGCCGTGGCTTGAATAAAACCACAATTAGCAAGTGTGAATATTGCCTTGTTTAGTATTGTGATGACGACTATAAAGGAAAGTATTAAACGGCAGGGACAGCCCAGGATAATTCTAATGGTCGATACCGGTTATGGGGTGAAACATGCGTTTGGTTAATCTTATTATTATTGCTGTTTTTACGGCACTAACGTCGTTGACAGTGGTTGCTGATGAACTGACTGATCTTAAGCAAGAGTATGCCAGCATTAAATCTTCTGAGGGTTTAATGAGCGAAGCGGCCAACGATGTGCGGATTCAAATCTCAGATATCTATTGGCAAGATAAAAAATTTATTTCTAGCCTACCTTTCAATCGTGATATTTACCTTTATTACACTGAGCAAGGAATTAGCGGCAAAAAATTAGGTCGGGCACGTTTCCGCTACGGTAAGTGCTTACGTGTTAATGGCGATTTTGAGGCCGCGCTTCCCTTACTAAAAAAAACTTATGATAAGCGGCTTAATAAATTCGGTGACGATCATGTTAAAACCATGGTCGCCGCGATTGAAGTTGGGACTGCGTTATCGGCCTTGGGTGATCACACCAAAGCCATTCCGATTCTTGAGCAAGCAGCTATTGCGCGCGAACAACGCTTTGGCGACTACCACCCTAAATTTGCTTTTGCACAAATGCAACTAGGCTCTGCTTACATTCGCGCGAATCAACGAAAAAAAGCCAGGCAAGCATTACGCACTGCTTATCAGATTTTTGATCAGAAAAAAGGCTCTCGTCATCGCTTAACTAATATTACTCGTTTAAAACTGGCGAAGCACTTGCGGCGGGCTGGGAAGCTAGATAAAGCAGAACGCATACTACGCAAGGCATTTACTGATTTTGTTAGCAATGCCGAAAATAAAGGTCACCCACTAACCTTAGCCATCATGACTGTGCTGGGGCAAATTTACCGAGATCAGGGCCGTTATGCGCAAGCTGAAGAATTGCTGGTTAAATCGATAGGCCTGAAAGAATCTGTGTTTGGTAAAGCCAGTGTAAAAACAGTGCAACCAATGACCGGTTTGGTCCAACTCTATTTACAACAAGGAAAGGTAGACAAAGCCAGAACAGTCTCTGATGACTTAATGACTAGAGTGCAAGACACGTTCAGAGACGATAGTACAATTGTTAATCGTGTACGAGTTGTTGCGGCAGAGGTTGCCTTGCAGCAATCACGATATAAAGACAGTGAAGAACTATTTAATTTAGTTGTCGATTATTTAAATCGTAACCCAGATCAAAAACGCTTTCGGCGTCCGGTGAATACCGGTCTGGGTTTGATCCATCTAAAAACTGGTAATCCAGTTGCTGCAGAAATTTATTTTCGTAAAGCAGTACAACAGATAATTCGTGGCCGCGGAGAATTTCATCCACTGGTCGCACAGCAATATAGTTATTTAGGTGATGCACTGGCAAAACAAAGTAAGTTTGACGAAGCGGTTGAAGTTTATCGTAATGTCATGAAAGTAAGCAGTGGGTTTTTAGCCTCAAGAAAAACATTCTCAAAAGCAGGTCGTGAGCAACAAGAAAAAACTCAACAACAGTATTTGCTATCTTTTATGAATTTGATGGTTGATGCCTTGAAAGAAAACAAAAAAGTCGGCGCCGATCCGGTAACAGAAAGTTTTACCATTGCCGAAAACACCCGTAGCAAAGCTTTGCAAAATGCGATGCTAGACATGACAGCAAGGGCTGCAGCACGCAATGATTATTTATCGGAACTGGTTCGTCGCGATCAAGATACGCGTGTGCAACTGAGTGACGTCGAAGACGGTTTATTTAATCAGATTAAGAAAGCCGGGCGGGCGAATAAGAAAAAAGGCAAACGACTAGAACAAAAACGCAAAAGGCTAGTCCGCGAGCTTAAGAAAATAAGTGAAGAGATGAGTTATCAATACCCGGAATATGCCCGTTTAATGAACCCGCCGCCTACGCAGTTAGAAGAAGTAAAAAAATTATTGTCTGCTGATGAACTCATGTTGTCTTATTATGTGCAACAAGACAGAACGTTACTATGGGTGGTTAACAAACAGTCAAGTCAATTACACATTATTCCTTTAGGTGCAGAACAGGTAGCGAAACAAGTACAACAAATTCGCAGCAGCCTTGATGTGCCAGTAAGAGAATTATCCGATATTCCTGATTACGACACTAAGCTTGCACATAAGCTTTATCAATCGTTAATCGCACCGGCAGCAAAGCAACTTAAAGTGGCAAAGAGTTTAATCATTGTGCCACACAGCGCACTGTTTAGTTTACCCTTTGGTGCTTTGTTGAGTGAGAGTCATAAATTAAAAAAACAAAAGTCACTGCCTTTTGAAGAGTATAAAAAAGCGCCATGGTTATCCAGAAAATATGCGATTAGCATCATGCCATCAGCCACCGCATTAGTGACCATGCGCCAATACGCAAAACATGAACCGGCTGAAGAACCGTTTGTTGGTTTTGGTGATCCGTTGTTTTCAGATTACGAAGATACCGAGACTAGTGAACTATCAACCCGTGGCATCCCAGTCGTGCAACGCTCTGCGATTAATACCCGGCAGTTAAAGTCTTTGCCGCGGTTGCCTGAAACGCGTGCCGAATTAAACAATATTGCAGACAGTTTAGGCGCAGGACAAGACAGCCTTTACTTAGGTAGTAAAGCCAGCGAATCGAATCTGCGTAGTGTCAGCCTTAAAGATTATCGAGTGGTGGCTTTTGCCACCCACGGTTTAGTCGCTGGCGATCTAGATGGTCTTACCCAACCTGCATTGGCATTAACACCACCTGAGCAAAGTCAAAAACAATCCTTAGATTTGTTTTCTAATAGCAGTGAAGAAGGCAATGATGGTTTGTTACAAATGGGTGAAGTCTTGAGTTTGGAATTGAATGCCGATTGGGTGGTGTTGTCAGCTTGCAATACTGCATCAGGAGATTCACTTACCGGTGAAGGTTTCACCGGTCTGGCGACAGCGTTCTTTTATGCGGGCTCGCGTGCGTTGCTGGTGTCTCAATGGCCTGTCGAAAGTAATTCAACCCAGCGCTTAACCACGGCAATATTTTCTACTGACAATGCTTCTCTCTCGCGTGCAAGTGCTTTACAAAAGGCGCGGCTGAGTTTAATTGATGGTCCTGGTTTCGTTAGTGATGGGAAATCATTATTCAGTTATGCGCACCCTATTTTCTGGGCAGCTTTTATGATTGTTGGTGAAGGTGGGAAAAAATAAATATTATTTCTTTAAGATATTTGTTTGAATAATGTAATCAAGGCGTAGCTGGTAACTATGACCATCAACAGATTGGGCAATCATGTACTCTGCGCCGTTTTGAGTCATCATGTCTTGTGGTAATAAAACTTCTAAATGCATGCTGCCTTGTGGATCGCGCCAGCCAACGCGTAATTTTTGTTTGCGCATAATGGCCAGTTCAAATTCGCTGTGACGATCACAGGAGATGGGCACGTAGTCATCGTTATTGTTATCACTCATCGTTGCGTTTGACCTCTACATTTTCGAGGCCCGTTTCGATATTGGCAATAATCGCAAACTCGATGGGTTGGCAGCAAACATGGCAGTCTTCGACGTAATCTTGATCGCCACCTGAGCAATCAATGCTGGTGTTAAAGGGTTCGCCACAATAGGGGCAACTGATGTCGATGGATTCAATCATGAGTAGTTCCTCAACGGCTATATAAATAATTGAAGCAGGTCATTGAGAAAATGCCAGCCTTGTTGGGTTGGTTGTACTTGCCGGTGATCCTGAGTAATGAGGCCACGCCGCTCTGCCTCGGTTAAGCCTTTACTTGCCACGGCGATGGAAAGCCCGGTATGGGCTTCAAACAGGCTCTTACTGAAGCCTTCACGTAAGCGTAAGGCATTGAGCATAAACTCAAAAACGGCGCTGCGACGGTTAATAACCTCGCTGCTAATGATGTGGTTGCCTTCGGCAACTGCAGCCATGTAAGTGGCAGGTTGTTTTTGTTTTAGGCTGCGAGTGATATTTTGCTCAGCAGCACTACTGATTTTGGCATGAGCTCCCGCGCCAATGCCTAAATAATCACCAAATTGCCAGTAATTGAGGTTGTGTTGGCTGTGCCGACCGGCTTTGCCATGGGCAGATATCTCATAGTGCTCATAACCAGCCGTTTGTAGTCGCTGCTCACACTGCTCCTGCATAGACCAACGGGCATCGTCACTGGGTAATGAAGGCGGTGAATGATGAAACAATGTGTTGGGCTCGATAGTCAGCTGGTAGTGCGAAATATGTGTTGGCGCTAGGCTAATCGCCTGATCAATATCGGCGAGTGCTTGCTTAAGGTTTTGCCCTGGCAGACCAAACATCAGATCCAGATTGAAGTTATCAAAGCCAGCGGCTGAGGCAGACTCAATTGCCAGCAGGGCCTCTTTGCCGCTGTGAATGCGACCAAGTTGGCGCAGGTGGTCATCGTTAAAGCTTTGGCAACCAATCGACAAACGGTTAATGCCCAGAGCACGAAATTCACTAAATTTTCCGGCTTCCAATGTGCCAGGATTCGCCTCCAGGGTGATTTCTGCATTAGGCTCGATTTGTAGCCGCATGCGTAAGCCACTGAAAAGATTGTCGAGTGCTTCGGCTGAAAACAGGCTCGGGGTGCCGCCGCCAATGAAAATACTGCCGATCGTCCGGCCCCAGATGCTGGGTAAGTCCTGATCTAAATCTGCCAATAAAGCAGCGATATAGTCAGTTTCAGGCAAAGCATCATGGCCAGTGTCAGGCAGGCTGTGTGAGTTAAAGTCGCAATAGGGGCACTTTCGTACACACCAGGGAATATGGATATAGAGGGCTAAGGGCGGCAGGGCGCGAAAATTAAACATAATAGGCGGGTCTGCGTGACTTAATTCCTGTTGTTCTTAACAATGACAGTGATAGTATGGAATCTGTATATTAGCAAATTTCAGGAAATTGATAATGAAACGGATCATAATTTCAGCACTATTGGCTTCGACCAGTATTGCATGTGCTCATGCAGGCGACGCCCTGGACACAGAACAGAAGAAAATTAGTTACACATTGGGTGCTCAGTTAGCACAAAGAATGCCTCCTTCAGCTGGTAAGTTGGATGTTGATGCAGTGACTGCTGCTGTGCGTGATGTTTTGTCTGGCCAGGAGCTTAAACTCAGCCAGCCTGAAATGGTTGCCGTGATGGATGGTTTACGAGCCAAAGTGCTTGCAGAGCGCCAGAAAGCAGCAGATGTAAATTTAAAGGAAGGCCAGGACTTTCTCGCCTCAAATGCTAAGAAAGAAGGTATCAAAACACTTGAGAGTGGAGTGCAGTACAAGGTTGTGACAAAGGGTAAAGGTAAAACCCCTAAAGCTACTGACAAAGTCTTAGCGCATTACGAAGGTCGTTTAATTAACGGTAAGGTGTTTGATAGCTCTATTAAACGTGGTCAACCAGCGACTTTCCCTGTTAATGCAGTTATTAAAGGCTGGCAGGAAGTGCTACAGAAAATGAATGAAGGTGATAAATGGCAGGTCTTTATTCCTTCTGAATTAGCTTATGGTGCGCAAAGCCCGAGCCCGGATATTGGTCCTAACTCAACACTGATTTTTGATATCGAGTTAATTAAAATTAACTAATCGGTATTGATTGATCAAAAAAAGCGCGGCTTAGGCCGCGCTTTTTTTATGCCTGGCGGGCGCTAATCATGTCTTGAATACGAGGCGTGCAAATAATTTCTAGCGCCATACGCAGTTTGCCACCGGGAATCACCATGGTGTTGGGGCGCGACATAAAGGCGTTATCAAATTTTTCCAGTAACGAGCCAAAGTCATAAAGTTTAGGATCGCGAAAACGCACCACCAACATGCTTTCTGCCGCGGTGGGGACATCTATGGCCGCAAATGGATTAGACGTATCGACTAATGGTACACGTTGAAAATTGATATCGGTTAATGAAAACTGCGGCGCCATAAAATAAATATAGTCTTGCAGACGGCGTAAGATAGTTTCGGTAGTGTCAGTTTCACCAATCCCCTTAACTTGTTTATCGCGGTGAATTTTTTGAATCCATTCAAGATTAACGACCGGCACAACACCGATTAAAAAATCGACGTATTGAGCAACATCAATCCCACGGTTGCGATCATCCTGATTACGGCGTTCTATCACCACTGGGTTATGCGAGGCAGTCATGCTGCGGCGTGTCCAGGTGCGTGCCATCACGCCACCATGCAAGCCTTCATAAATCATTAAATCAGTATCATCGTCAATGTTCTTCTCGGCAGTGAAAGTACCGGCTGCTTGCTTGTGCTGGACAGCGGTGTCTTCATGCACATAGTGACGAAAAGCACCCTTTCCTGTTTCAGAATAATGTTTGAAGAGTGCTTGTAACTGGTCAAAGCGACAGGCATCAGGACCAAAATGGCTAATATGCTTGCCCTCTTGCGCGGCTTTGTCGATGACTTGCGCCATTTCATTACGCTCATAACGAAGGAAACTATCGCCATCAACATAGGCGGCTTTAATATTTTCCCGTAAGAATATTTCGCTAAAGGCATTCCTTACCATGGTTGTCCCCGCACCGGATGAGCCGGTAATTGCAATAATGGGGTGACTATTAGACATAAATCCCTTCTCCAGTAAATGTTGGTGGGTGCAGTACTGACACCGAGCGAGTATTTAATGATAAGTTGAGTCTGTAGTAAAGTAATGATGATGAAATAATTAGGTGAGAAGATGAATTTTTGTAGCGAGTGCGGTGCCCGAGTCAGTGTCAAAGTCCCGGATGGTGACAATATGCCGCGCCATGTGTGTGATGAATGCGCCACCATTCACTACCAGAATCCAAAACTGGTCGTCGGTTGCATTGTTGAGCACGAGCAAAAGATATTATTTTGCAAGCGTGCAATTGAACCGCGTTATGGCTTATGGACACTGCCAGCTGGATTTATGGAAAATGCCGAAACCACTGCCGAAGCTGCGGCACGTGAAACACATGAAGAAGCAAATGCTACGGTAGAAATAATAGACTTATTTAGTCAGATAAGTTTGCCGCATATCAATCAGGTTTATATGTTATACCGCGCAAAATTTTCTAAGCTTGAGTTTGGGCCGGGCAGTGAGAGCCTGGAGGTTGAACTGTTAACAGAAGCTCAAGTGCCCTGGAGTGAAATGGCTTTTCCAGTCATTACAGAGAGTTTAAAATTGTATTTTGAAGATAGGCGCACGGGAAGCTTTTCCATTCACAGTGGCGATATGATTAAGCGCACAGATGAACATTACGCTTTTGATTTAAACCTTCATAGCGAGAAAAATAATTAAATTCTTTGCTGATTCTATTTTTAATAATACTGCTGCAGATTGTATCGCAGAAAGTAATGTCGAGCATGGCAAAGTTCAGGTTTATGAAAATACAGAATTTCGCTGGCTTTGCTACGGTAGTGAGGCAGTTAATAGCGCACTGAATAAAAATAAACCTTATCAGTTAAACCTTTCCTATCAGCATTATATGATGGTCTGGCAATTATTTTATTCGCCGTCACAAATTAAAAATTGTTTACTATTGGGTTTGGGCGGCGGCGATATGGTGCGTTATTGGCAGCATTATTTTCCTGCACTTGAAATTTTAACCGTTGAGCAACAGCCGGCGATTAATAAAATAGCTTGTGAGTTTTTTCATTTACAGCCGGGTGAAACGGGTTTGCAGTGTCATATTCACGATGCTGAAAAGTTTCTTGTCAGCAACCAACAGCGACATGATTTGATTTTTCTAGATATGTTGGCAGATGATGCCTTACCTGACTTTATGCACGACAAAGATTTTTGGCTTAACTGTAAAAAGTCTTTATCTGAAAATGGATCTGTTATCGCTAATATAATCGTCAAAGATAGTGACTCGCTACGCGAACTATTACTAATGATAAAATCAGTTTTTAATTATTTGCCACTGTGTATGAATGTGCCCGATCACCGTAATATTATTTTATTCTTGCCGCCTGATTCACTACTCAGTACCTCAGTTGAAAGTTTAATGCTGCAAGCGAAACCGGCGGAAGAAAGATACTCGTTAGCATTCGAACAAGTAGTGCAACAATTGTGTAAAGATAACTTTGTTGAAAATGGTTATTTTAAATTACGTTAATGTCGATTTAGACGCAGTATAAAAGAATAAAAAAAGGCGCGGCAGATAACTGCCGCGCCTTAACAAACCGACATGCAGGGGGGGAGAGGGGGGAAGCATGCCGGTTAATGCAAAATCATACTCGGAATTTTACAAGCTGTCGCCACCAATGAGGCTCATGCCTGTCAACTTCTGAGAAATTAGATTATACCGATAAAGATTGTTTCGCCTAGCCCTGAAATGTTACGAATTGTGTCAATTTTAGTAGCTAAAAATGCGGTGAAAATAGTAAGCAACTGATAGTGCAGCAAATTAGTGAAAGGACTTATAAGTTATAAGGCTTTAACTAATTGTTGCAATGCTTGGGCGCGGTGACTGATTGTATTTTTGACCTCTGCGGCAAGTTCTGCCGAGCTGCAATGATGAGTGGGGACAAAAAACACAGGATCATAGCCAAAACCATTTTCGCCACTGGGTTGGGTCAGGATTTGACCTTCCCATGTGCCCTGACAAATGATCGGGGTCGGATCATTAGCGTGACGCATGTAGACCATGAGGCATTGAAACCGCGCTGAGCGTTGTTCAGAAGTGACATCTTTTAACTCGACTAACAATTTTTGCAAGTTGTCTTGATCGCTCGCACCAACACCGGCAAAGCGTGCGGAATAAATACCGGGTCGACCTTGTAGTGCATCAACTTCTATTCCTGAATCATCGGCAATTGCTGGTAAGCCACTGTGCTGCGCGGCATTACGTGCTTTCAAGATAGCATTTTCAACAAAGGTTAAGCCGGTTTCTTCCGCTTCAGGAATGCCAAATTCAGACTGCGCGATGACGTTCATGTCGTGAGACATTAAAATGGCATTCATTTCACGAATTTTGCCGGCATTATTGCTGGCCAGTACAATACGTTGGGACATGACTAGTGATTAATCCTTTGCCAGCGCTTCGCGTTGCAACTTAACAATGTCGCTGATACCGGTCGTGGCGAGATCGAGCATGCTATTTAAAGCATCACGCTTGTAAGCGCCATCTTCAGCCGTGCCTTGTACTTCAATAAAATCACCTTTGCAATTCATGATTACATTCATGTCGGTTTCGGCATTGCTGTCTTCATCGTAGTCAAGATCGAGTACGGGTGTACCCTTATACATGCCAACAGAAATCGCAGCGACTTCACCAATTAAAGGATTGTTTTTAATTAGACCGGTTTTTTGCATGTGACTAATCGCATCAGCCAGCGCAACGTAAGCGCCGGTAATGGAAGCGGTGCGGGTACCACCATCGGCTTGAATTACATCGCAGTCGAGGTTAATGCTAAATTCACCTAAGACTTTCATATCGACAGCGGCGCGTAAGGCACGACCAATTAGGCGTTGGATTTCCATGGTTCGGCCACCTTGTTTACCGCGAGCCGCTTCACGTCCCATGCGACTGCCGGTTGAACGTGGCAACATGCCATATTCTGCCGTCACCCATCCTTGACCTGTGCCACGTAAAAAGTGCGGTGGTTTATCACTAACGCTGGCGGTACAAATAACTTTTGTATTCCCACATTCAATCATTACTGAACCTTCGGCATGCATGGTGTAGCGGCGGGTAATAGTAATGGGACGTAATTCATTCGGTTGTCGACCACTTGGGCGCATAGTGTTTCCTTAGGCAATAATGTTGATGTTTAGCGATTAATCTTTTTTGGCGCTCGAATCATAATCCATTTCGTCGTGGTAATCTTGCAAAGCTTTTTCAATGTCTTCAATGGCATTATCGAGGGTGGGAGGTTTAGATTTAGTCAGCGGTTTTTTAGCGAATGGTTTGGGGGTAGTTGTCATTACTGGTTTTTCGCGAAAGCGAATAGCCACCGCGCTGATGTTATCAGATAGTGGGTAAGTATTTTTCTCAGCGGTAGAGGCGATATCGTTGACCGCTGCTTCCAATACCGGCTGTGAGGTAAGGGTGCGTAAGGGCGTTTCGTCAATCGCAGACCATAGACCATCACTGCACAGTAGTAATACATCCTCGGCTTGCAAATTATCGTGACCGGCAAAACTGATGTGAGGCTTTTGACCGCCACCAATACACTGGGTTAAAAAACTGCGCTTTGGATGGGTGAGCATGTCATCTTCACTGATGAGACCTTGTTTATACAAGTCTTCGACATAAGAATGATCAATGGTGCGAGCGAGAATTTTACTGCCGCGCAGCATGTATAAACGGCTATCGCCGACATGTGCCCAGGTGACGCCAGCGGGGCTAATTAAACAGGCAACAGCTGTTGTTCGTGGGTCGATTCCACTGTCGTTGCGGGAGCGTTTATTAATTTCAAAATGGGCGGCTTCAATCGCATAACGTAGAAATTCACGTGGCCTTGGAATGTCGCCCGCGGCGCGACGGAAATACATATCGAGCGTATCAACCAGTATTTGTGCGGCGATTTCGCCACCGCGATGACCGCCCATCCCATCAGCAATTGCTAACAGCACCAAGTTGTCACTTTCAGCAACTAATAATCGGTCTTCATTTTTTTCACGATTACCGAGGCGGTTAAGTTGGCAAATATCGATGTTCATTCGCCTATCCTGAATTTGTCATTGCCGTCTTCTTCATCACCTTCGTCATTGCTATCTGGGGCAAAGACTGGCAAAACGTCGAGTAATTCGGCGACACTTTGTGGCCTGAGTAAAGGGTCAATTTCCATTGACCAGTCAATTGCTTTTAAAAGTTCTGGCGAGTAATGTTTTTGGAAAACAAGCGAAGCGGGTTTCATCGTATCTTCATCATCACGAAGATTCGCGGCTGGCGGTGGCCGGTGGTCAATACAGTTACGCATGGTCGCACCGACGGCATAAATGTCAGACCAGGGACCGACGTAACCTCGGTTATATTGTTCAATCGGCGAAAAGCCGGGGCTAACCACTTGCGCGGGTGCCTTACTTCGGGTCTTCATGATCGGGTGCACAGCGCCAAAATCAAGCAATATTGGACTGCCGCCCGGGCGTAAATGTACATTGCCGGGTTTGATATCGAGATGTAGGAAGCCAGCTTGATGAATTGCCTCAAGGCCGTCGAGCAACTGCGGAAATACTGTTAATAAGAATTGCTCGCTTAAGAAGCCTTTGTGTTTTTTGATGTAACTATAGAGGTTATGACCTTCTTCAAACTGCATAACCATGTAAACAGTGCCGTTAGCACTGAAGAAGTTACTAACTTTGACGATGTTTGGGTGTTTCAGTTTAGCCAGCGAGGTCGCTTCTTGCAAAAAAAGGCTGCGGCCGTGGTTAAAGTGTTCGGCGCTCTTTTCATTACGCGCGACAACCCCTAAATTGCTGTCACGCTTGGAGAATTTAGTCGGTATGTACTCTTTCAATACCACCCGTTCACCGCTATTAACATCTTTCGCGATGTACACATAACTGAAGCCGCCCCGACTTAAGGTCTTGAGGATCACATAATCATCAAGACGAATATCGTTTGGCAGGCTTCTGGGTGTTATTCTTAAGTTCAAAGGGCTTTCAACCGTGAATGCTATTTGAAAAGCCTAGCATCATTCTGGCTGGTGACAAAGGTATGTCAGAAATGAATTGCTCATTGCAGCCAATAATCAAGGAAAGTCACTATGATTCGTAGCATGACAGCGTTTGCACGATGCGAAAGTGCCAGTGAGTGGGGCACCTTGAGTTGGGAGATTCGAGCGGTTAATCATCGATATTTAGAACAAAATTTTCGCATGCCGGAAGAATTACGAGCGATTGAGTCCAAAGCGCGCGAAGTACTCACGCAGCGACTGGGGCGTGGCAAGATTGAGTGTAACCTGCGTTTCCAGCCACAAACGGGTGAAACCACCTCGCTTAATATTAATGAAGAGTTTGCCAAACAACTGGTTGCAGCAAGCCGTGAAGTTGATCATTTACTCTATAATTCAGCGGCGATTAACGCCATGGATGTCCTGCGCTGGCCGGGGGTGCTCAGCAGTGATAACGCCGACTGGAAGCAGTTACAACAACAAAGCTTGGTGTTGTTGAATGATGCCTTAGATGAATTAATTAGCACCCGAGAACGTGAAGGTGAACGCTTAAAAGCGATGATTATCGAGCGTCTGGATGCGATGCAGGAAATTGTCAGCAATGTGCGCAAGCGGATGCCTGAGATTATTAAGGGCCAGAGAGACAAAGTTGTCGAGCGTCTTCAAGCATTAGATGTGAAGCTCGATGAAAATCGGTTTGAGCAAGAAGCGGCAATATTGGCGCAAAAAATTGATGTTGACGAAGAAATGGATCGCTTAGCGACACATCTTGATGAAGTGCGGCGAAATTTAGAAAGTAAAAAACCAGTGGGTCGTCGACTGGATTTTTTGATGCAGGAGCTCAATCGGGAAGCCAACACACTGGGCTCAAAATCAATTGATATTGAGACCACTCGCGCCTCGGTCGATTTAAAAGTGTTCATCGAACAAATGCGTGAACAAATACAAAATATAGAATAAGAGACCCGTTTTATGTCAGAACTTGCCACACTGTATATCGTTGCTGCCCCTTCAGGTGCAGGCAAAAGTAGCTTATTAATTTCATTACTTGAACACCTTGAAGGTGTTCGTGTATCGGTGTCTCACACTACTCGCGCGCCGCGTCCCGGCGAAGTGGATGGTGAGCATTATAATTTTGTCAGCGTTGATGATTTTAAAGCCATGGTTGCCCGTGATGCGTTTATTGAGCACGCCGAAGTGTTTGATAACTTTTATGGCACTTCGCGGGAATGGGTGGAATCGCAGCTGCAACAAGGCACCGATGTGATTCTGGAAATTGACTGGCAAGGCGCGCGTTTGGTCCGTGAACTGTTCCCGAAGGCCGTCGGTGTTTTCATTTTGCCGCCGTCACGACAAGCCTTGCAGGCACGTCTAAAAGGTCGCGGACAGGACAGTGATGAGATTATTGCCCGACGAATGCGTGATGCCGTCAGCGAAAGCTCCCATTACGGCGAGTTTGATTACCTGATCGTCAATGACGACTTTGACACCGCCCGGCAAGAGCTGGCGAGCATAATTGTGGCCAATCGGCAGAAAATAGGCCTGCAAAGCACTAAATTAGCGCCGATGATCGAGGAATTGCTAGCATGATAAGGCCGGATTCAGTACAATTGCCGGCCATTTTACTGATATTGATTAATTTTTGACCTAATTAGGTCGAACTGGAGAAACAACATGGCACGCGTTACCGTAGAAGATTGCCTCGACAATGTAGATAATCGTTTTGACCTCGTGCTTGTTGCTACCCGCCGCGCGCGCCAACTTGAGAATGGCAAACCGCCTTTGGTTGAGTTAGAAAACGACAAGAATACCGTTGTTGCCTTGCGCGAAATTGCTGAAGGTTTAATCAGTAATGCCATCATGGATCAAATTGAAGCTAAAGCCAGTGCCGACGCAGAAGCCGAAGCCTTAGCCGCTGAAGCAGAAATGTCAGACGACATGCCTCCTACGAGTGCCTTTTAAAAAAACACCTTATACCATTTAGCTGTTTACACACCGCGCTTCGCCCCACACAATAGAGATTCGTTGCGGGGAAGTGAATAAAGGAGTTGTCCGGTGTTTTTGATCAGTGATCTGTGTACCTTGCTTGAGTCCTATCTTGAGCGTGAACAGGTCAGCGAAATCTATAATGCCTACCTGTTCGGTGCTGAAGCCCATCAAGGCCAGCACCGGATGAGTGGCGAACCCTATATTTACCACCCGATTGCCGTTGCCCGTATTCTTGGCGAGCAACGTATGGATCACCGTACTATCATGGCAGCTCTGCTGCATGATGTGATCGAAGACACCCCTACTGCCAAAGAACAACTGACTAATGAATTTGGTCAGGAAGTGGCTGAGCTGGTTGATGGCGTCAGTAAACTGACCCAAATTCAGTTTGAAAGTAAGGCCGAGCAACAAGCCGAAAACATGCGCAAGATGATGCTGGCGATGACCCGTGACATTCGGGTTATTTTGATCAAACTCGCCGATCGTTTACACAACATGCGCACTCTCGGCGTGATGCCTGCAGCGAAAAAACGCCGCATCGCGCGCGAGACACTGGATATCTATGTACCCATTGCCAGTCGTTTGGGGATGAACACAGTTCGTGTTGAACTTGAAGAGTTAGGTTTCCAATCGATGTATCCAATGCGTTACGCTGTGCTAGAAAAGCACGTTAAGAAAGCGCGTGGTAATCGTAAAGATGTTGTGGCGAAGATTGAAACATCGATTAAACGCCGTATGCGTCAGGAAGAGTTTGAAGGTGAGGTTGAAGGCCGAGAAAAACATCTTTATAGCATCTATCAAAAAATTAAAAACAAAGTCCAAATATTTTCTGAAGTACTCGATGTGTATGCATTTCGTATTATTGTCGATGACGTTGATACTTGTTACCGTGCCCTAGGCATTATGCATGGCCTTTACAAACCGGTGCCGGGGAAATTCAAAGATTATATCGCGATTCCGAAAACCAATGGTTATCAGTCGTTGCACACTATCTTATTTGGCCCCTACGGTGTGCCGATAGAAATCCAGGTTCGCACTACTGATATGAACACGGTGGCAGAAAGTGGTATTGCCGCACATTGGCGCTACAAGACTGGTGATGCTGTTGGCTCTACCGATCGGGTTCGTGCTCGCGAGTGGTTACTGAGCGTGCTTGAAATGCAAAAGAGCGCCGGTGACTCACTAGAATTTATTGAAAATCTAAAAATTGATTTGTTCCCGGATGAAGTTTACGTCTTCACCCCGCAAGGAACAATAATGGAACTACCGCGCGGCGCAACCGCGGTAGATTTTGCTTACGCGGTGCATAGTGATATTGGTAACTCCTGTGTGGCAGTAAAAATTGATCGACGACTGGCACCATTACGCACCCCGCTGTGGAATGGCCAGCATGTTGAAATTATCACCGCACCGAATGCCAGTCCTAACCCGGCCTGGTTAAATTTTGTGATCACGGCTAAAGCACGTTCCAATATTCGTCATTATCTGAAAAATATCCAACGCGATGAGGCTGTGCACCTGGGACGTCGACTGATCGATAAATCGTTGGCTATTTATGGTGAGTCTGTAGACGACATTCCTAAACGCCGAATGAATCGCGTGTTAAAAGAATACGGTTTCAAAAAAGTTGATGAGCTATTGGCTGACGTGGGCTTAGGTACACGCATGGCGCAGTTAGTCGCACGCGCGCTTATCCCGGAAGAAAAAATTAAAAAAGAAACCGCCGCTGGTGCGCCATCAACACAGCCACTAAGAATCAAAGGCACAGAAGGCATGTTGATTAACTTCGCCAAGTGTTGTCACCCAATACCGGGTGATGCAATCTTGGGGTTCTTAAGTGCCGGGCGCGGGATTGTTATTCATACCGAATCATGTAGCAATGTAGGCGATTTCCGTAAACACCCTGAAAAGTGGATTGATATGGAATGGGAAGACGATATTGAAGGTGAATTCCCGGTTGCCCTGCGCGTTGAGGTATCAAATCAGCGCGGTGTGTTAGCAATGATTGCAGCGTCCATTTCAGAAATGGGCGCGAATATTGAAAATGTTATTATGGAAGAACGTGAAGGCAAATATAGCACTATGAATTTTACCTTAAGTGTTCGTGATCGCGCTCACGTAGCTGAGATCATGCGTTACATTCGTACAAAGAAACAAGTATTGAAAATGGTGCGCAGTTAAACACACAAAAATTAAATAATTTTCGTAAAAGAATATGGTGAGTAATATGACAAAAGAAATTATTTCCACAGACAAAGCACCACAAGCCATTGGTACTTATTCGCAAGCAGTGAAAGCGGGTAATACGGTTTATTTATCTGGCCAAATTCCGCTTATCCCTGACACTATGCAGATGGTTGACGGTGATATGGAAGCACAAATTGTCAGAGTGTTTGAAAACCTCAAAGCCGTTATCACCGCGGCGGGTGGTGATTTTTCTCATGTGGTGAAATTAAATATTTTCTTAACCGATCTTGTTCATTTTCCACTAGTTAACGAAGTCATGGCTCGCTATTTTAGCCAACCTTATCCTGCTCGTGCAGCCGTTGGTGTGGCATCATTACCGAAAGCAGCTGACGTGGAAATGGATGCTGTTCTGGTTATCGATTAACACGTCGACCTTATCATGACCAATGATCCAGCCAGTGTTGAAATTAAAACACTGCGCGGTGTAGGACCCAAGTTAACTGATAAGTTAGCGAAACTTGGCTTACACACCGTGCAAGATATGCTGTTTCACTTACCAATGCGTTACGAAGATCGGACTCGGGTTCTACCGATTGGCAGTTTACGACCGGGTGACTCGGTGGTGATTCAGGGCGAGGTGTTATTAACTGAAATTAAATTCGGTAAACGCCGAACATTACTGTCGCGGATATCGGATGGTACTGGCACGATTACCTTACGCTTTTTTTATTTTAATGCTGCACAACAAGCCTCGTTAGCTCGAGGCGTGACGGTACGTTGTTTTGGTGAAGTGCGTAAAGGTGGTGCAACACTTGAAATAATTCACCCTGAATACCGCTGCATCGACCCTAATGCAACAATGATTGTTGAAGAATACTTAACTCCGGTGTACCCCGCCACTGAAGGACTGAAACAACTCAAGCTAAGAGACTTAAGTGAACAAGCCTTAGCCCATGTAGCCGGGTTGCGAGAATGGTTGCCTACCGAGATTTTAACGGAACTAGACATGCCTAATTTGCGCGATGCGATCAGGCTTTTGCATCGTCCTGATCCCGATGTATCGCGTGAAGATTTTTTAGATGGTCGGCATCCAGCGCAACAGCGATTAGCCTTTGAAGAATTACTCGCACAGCATTTGAGCATGCGTCAGATACGGGCGCGTTTGCAGGCGCATCATTCTCCGGTATTAGATAACCCGGGCAAGCTACGCCAACAATTTTTACAGGCTTTACCTTTTACGTTAACCGGTGCTCAGCAGCGTGTCAGCGAAGAAATTCTTGAAGATTTAAATACTGATGTTCCGATGCAACGTTTGGTGCAGGGGGACGTTGGCTCAGGAAAAACAGCGGTGGCGGCAATGGCTGTTTTGCATGCGGTGGAGTCAGGCTTTCAAGTTGCTATTATGGCACCGACTGAATTGCTTGCTGAGCAACATTTGCATAACTTTTCTGCTTGGTTAAAGCCGTTAGATGTTTCTGTGGCCTGGCTCTCTGGCAGTTTAAAAGGTGCAGCACGCAACGCGACACTGAATGCGATTGCTGAAAATGATGCACAAGTAGTGGTTGGTACTCATGCCTTATTTCAAGATCAAGTTGAGTTTTCACGTTTAGGTTTAGTCGTCATAGATGAACAACATCGATTTGGTGTGCATCAACGCTTAGCACTGCGTGAAAAAGGCAATAAAGATTTAGGTCATCCGCATCAGTTAATTATGACGGCCACCCCAATACCAAGAACATTGGCAATGACATTTTATGCGGATTTAGATGCCTCGGTGATTGATGAACTGCCACCAGGTCGGACACCGATTAATACCGTCGTCGTGCCGGATGCGCGCCGCGATGAAGTGGTTGAGCGAGTCAGTAAAGTTTGTGCTGCTGGTAGGCAGGTCTATTGGGTTTGCACTTTAATCGAAGAATCTGAAGTGTTGCAGTGTCAGGCGGCTGAAGACACCGCTGAGTTGCTGACTGAAATATTACCTGATTATAAAGTGGCGTTGGTGCATGGCCGCATGAAGGCTAAAGACAAGGAAGCCATCATGCAAAAGTTTAAAGCAGGTGAGATTGATTTACTGGTGGCGACAACGGTGATTGAAGTGGGGGTTGATGTACCGAACGCCAGTTTAATGGTGATTGAAAATGCCGAGCGTTTAGGACTGGCGCAGTTACATCAGTTACGCGGTCGAGTCGGGCGAGGCAGCCATAGCAGCAGTTGTGTGTTGCTATACCGCGCACCACTCTCACCCAAAGCGCGAGATCGTTTATCGGTGATGCGTGAAACCAATGATGGTTTCGAAATTGCCCGTCACGACCTTGAACAGCGTGGGCCCGGTGAAGTACTGGGCACCCGCCAGACCGGTGAAGTGGAAATGCGGATTGCTGATTTGTTGCGCGATCAAGTTCTATTACCGGCAGTCGAACAAACCGCTAAAAAGTTAATGGCTGATTATCCAGGTCATGTACCGCCTCTAATTCGGCGCTGGGTTGGTGATGCAACGCGTTACGCTAATGTTTAAGTCACTGTTCAAAAACGTGCTAGGGTAGCGACCTGATGAATTTCCGTGAGCCGGTATGGCGTCCTCATAGTCGATTATTACGCAGTAAAGTGCCGCTGGATTGGTGGCGCTGGTTGATTGATCCCGATTCATTAACGCGCCGTTTACAAACCGCTTGCGGTGGCCATTTTCACGTTGAAGTGTTGAATCAGTGCTGGAATGTGCCTTTACATAACGAAGCTAGAGCGATGGGACTTGCCGATATTCGCCGAGCATTAGTCCGTGAAGTGTTTTTATATTGTAATGATACACCTTGGGTTTATGCGCGAACGGTGATTCCAGCATCAACCTTAAGTGGTCGTGAACGACGCTTAATGCATTTAGGTAGTAAGCCGCTGGGGGCAGTATTGTTTTCAGATCCAACCATGCGTCGCGACGAAATGGAACTCGCCTGCATACGACCTGGACAACGTTTGTTTAATCGCGCAACACAGCATTTATCAAAACCACCCAACACTATATGGGGTCGACGGTCAGTATTTCGTTTACGACATAAGCCGCTACTGGTTAGTGAAATATTTTTGCCTGATATTCCTGCTCATCCCTAATTAATATCCTCAATCTTACTGAAAAGCTGGTACCTCGAGCCCAGCTTGGCGATAATGGCGCTAATGCGAAATCAACTTTTAGTTATCCAACAGCAATATCAACAGCGTGTGCCCGCGTGGTTGCGCGACCGTCTTCTTCAATACAGTTTACTGATGCGGCTAGATCGCCCAATTGGTATTTACTTATTACTGTGGCCAACTTTGTGGGCGCTTTGGCTAGCGGGTGAAGGTCGACCTTCAATCGGTGTCAGTATTGTTTTCATTCTTGGGGTTATTTTGATGCGCTCTGCGGGGTGTGTGATTAATGATTTTGCCGATCGTGAAATTGATCCACATGTTGCACGAACCCAAAACCGACCTATGGCTGCCGGTCGGGTTTCATCTCGTGAAGCACTCTATTTGTTTGTTGGTCTTACTTTTAGTGCCTTCGTTTTAGTGTTGTTTATGAATTGGCTGACCATTGGCTTGTCCGTGGTCGGGGCTTTATTAGCTTTCATCTATCCATTTACCAAACGTCACACCTATTTACCGCAAGTTTTCCTCGGTTTGGCTTTTGGCTGGGCGGTACCAATGGTTTACGCCGCACAAACCGGTGCGGTACCACAGCAAGCCTGGTTACTATTAGTTGGCACTGTTTTATGGGCCACGGCCTACGACACCATGTATGCGATGGTCGATCGACCAGATGATATGAAAATAGGTGTTAAATCGACTGCAATTTTGTTTGGAGATGCCGATAAGGTCATCATTGGCGTGATTCAAGCGATGCTAATCATCGTACTGATTTTTGTCGGTAGGAAATCAGAACTTGGTTATTTTTACTATACGGGGTTAGCAATAGCATCGGCGTTAGTGGTGTATCAGCAGTTTTTAATTCGTGATCGAACGGCTAAGCACTGTATGCAAGCATTTTTAAATAACCATTGGTTTGGTGCGGTAGTTTTTGGGGGCTTATTTTTGAGTTATTGGTAGGGCTTTTCAAGCCTACCTCAGGGGCTTGAAAAGAGACTTTTTTAATTGACTAGACTATAGTTATTGTCATTAGCAACAAATACTTGCTGTGTGAATCGTAGAAATAACATGAGTTAAAAACCTGCTTAATACTGTGGGTTAGATCAGCTAGAAATTAGGTTTGGTCAAAATTTTAACTGAGGGCATTACTCTGTTTGCACTACTAAAAAGTAAAAAGCAGGCGAATGGACTGACAGCAGTGAGTATTACTGATGTTGGTGTGGCGATTTCTCGCATTAACCGTGACGATGTACGAAAACCCATACTCGATCTTTGTCTGTTTGAGCCATTAAGTGATCCTGCCGAAGTGCGGGTGATGCTAGACCGTGTGATCCAGGAAAATGCTCTTGACGGTGAGCGTTGTTCTATCGTTATTCCAAATGCTAATCATTCCTTATTGCTTATTGAAGCACCTGATGTGCAAGCCACCGAATTGAAAGCTGCCGTACGCTGGCGAATTAAAGATTTGATTGATTTTCATATTGATGATGCCGTCATTGATGTGTTTGAAATACCTGAACAGGATGTTGCACCTGGTCGCGCAAGGCTAATGTATGCCGTGGCCGCTCGTGCTTCGGCGTTAAATTCACAAATAGAAATTCTACAAGATTCTGCATTTGATTTGGAGATTGTTGAAATACCTGAACTTGCGATTAGAAATATCACTGCATTACTGGATGAAGACGTTCGTGGCGTGGCAACGCTTTATTTTAATAATGAAGGTGGTGTTATCACGCTGACCCGTCAAGGGTCTTTATATCTTTCACGAAATATCGATATTGGTATTAGCCAATTTTCAGTACCCGGTAGTATGGAAGGTGAACTACATCCACAGGTTCAACAGTCATTAGACAAAGTTGTATTAGAGGTACAACGCTCACTCGATTATTATGAAAGTCATTTTTCGCAGCCACCTATTACGCAACTGCTGGTGGCGCCGTTAGCTGAAGAAGTGCCAGGTATGTTGACCTATCTATCATCTAATTTAGGACTGGCAACCAGAATGATCGACATCAACGATATCGTTGAATGCGCTGTTCCCATTGATATGGCCACGCAGGCTAATAGTTTTACTGCCATTGGCGCTGCACTGCGCTACCAACAAAAGACGTTGTAGGCTTAAGCGATGCGACAACAAATTAATCTTTACCAACCTATTTTCCGTAAGGAAGAAAAAGTTTTTTCAGCAAAGACTTTGTTAATAGCTTTTGTGGCGGCAATAGTTGTTTTTAGTAGCGTGTTCTTTTTTGCTCGTTGGAACGTTTACGCACTAGAAAAAGAATCCGAGCGGCTTAAAGTGACTTATGCCAATGAACTTGTACGTTTGGAAGATTTGGCTAAGCGTTATCCAGTTAAGAAGAAAAGTCGCATTGTTGAAGATGAAGTGACTCGTCTGCAGCAAGAACAAATAGCCAAGCAGTTTTTAATTAAAACATTATCTGGCCGAAGTATTGGAAACAGTAATGGGTTCTCCAGCTATTTTGTCGGTATGGCACGACAACAAGTACAGGGGTTATGGATAAGGCAGTTTGAGTTACAACAAGGCGGTGATGTTATCGGTATACACGGTAGTACATTAGAGCCTGAGTATGTGCCTAAATTTTTATTAAACTTATCATCTGAAGACAGTTTTAATGGTAGCAGTTTTCGCATCTTTAAAATGCAGCGTGATGAAAAACAAGACCAGACGATTAATTTTTCCTTACGTACTCTTTCTACGGAACAGCCATAATGATGGAGAAAGTTCAAAAGCTGGCACTATTTATTGATACGTTAAGTGTCCGTGAGCGAGCAATGATATTTGTTGCGTTACTGGCATCGGTGTTTTTTGTCGTTCAATTCGCCTTGTTAGATCCTCTTGAAAGAGAGGCTAAGCAATTTACAGTTGACATAAAAAAACAAAATAAAGACCTTACGCGCATACGAGATCAGCAACAAGAAGTACTAAACCGTGCTGGATTGGATCCTGATGAAGGTAGCCGGACTCAAATTGCTAATGTGCAACGAAACTTAATAGATTTAGATAAACGCTTACGAGATATGACGGTTGACTTAATACCACCGAATGAAATGGCTAACGTGTTAGAAGAAGTGTTGACACGAGATACCGATTTAAAACTTGTTGGTATTAAAGTGCTGGCGCCAAAACCGTTAACCGATCTAAGTGAAGACGAAGAGAAGGAAAGCGCCGAAATTGAATCTACGCTTCCCGGCGTCTATCAGCATTCGTTACAAATTGAACTAGAAGGCACTTATTTAAGCACGCTTGGATATATGCAAGCACTGGAAGCGCTGCCGAGACGTTTTTACTGGGGCGAAGTAGATTTTGAGATCGATGAGTACCCTCGTGCTCGTATCTTGATTATTGTCAATACATTGAGTTTGAATGAAGCTTGGATAGGAGTGTAAACGGTGAGTTGTGATCGAAATAAAATTATGCTGATGAAATTAATTTTATTTTTTATTAGTTGCCAGAGTGTTATCGCAATGGCTTTTGATGATCCTACTAGACCGCCTAGTTTTAGAGCGATAAGTAGTGAAACAGAAAAGAAAACTAGTGGATCATTTGTTTTGAGTTCAATATTGATTTCACCGCAGCGCTCAGTAGCCATTATTAATGGCCGAACCGTGCAATTGGGTGATTGGTTAGGAAATTTTCAGGTTCATAGTATTGATAAAACATCGGTGACACTAACTGAAGATCGTGAGCATATCACGCTCAAGTTATTGCCCTCGAGTATCAAATCAGTGCATGAGAAAAATTAACGCAATCGTTAAAATGAGATAGCAATTTAATGATGAAAATAATGCTAAACCAACAAAATTGGTGCAAAAAAAGCTTGCGAGTCATGCTTACTACCGCAATTGCCGTGACAATGAGTAGTTGTGCCGGTATACCGCCGAAAAATGGCACAGCGGTAAATGACATTCAGGACAGCTTAGATGAGGCGATAGCAAGTACTAATACGCCTGTTGTTAAGCCTCCTCCAGCAGTCAACGATGCATTGCTACCACCGATAAATATTAATGTGCCGGTATCAGGTAGAGTGTCTGAGCCACGGTTTGATATCGCAGTCAACGATGCCAATGCACAGCAGTTTTTTATGGGACTGGTTGAAGGTACCAACACTAACATGGTGGTGCACCCCAATTTAACTGGTCAGATATCACTAACATTAAAAGATGTCACCATCGCTGAAGTGATGGAGGTGCTGCGTAATGTATACGGTTACGAGTATGAAAAAAGTAATAATGTTTATCAAGTATTACCTCGCCGCTTACAGTCACGCGTTTTTCAGGTTAATTACTTAAATGTCACACGTCGTGGTAAATCAAACACTCGCGTCAGCTCAGGGCAGATATCGCAGCCAACGGCTGATTCTACTGATACCGGTAGCAGCGGTTCGAATAATTCAACAACGATCAGTAATGGACAAGACTCTGAAAACTTATCCGGTAGCCAGGTTGAAACGGAGTCAGAAGCTGATTTCTGGTCAGAAATGGAAGCGGCATTAATCGCTATTATTGGCAAAGAAGATGGGCGTAGTGTTGTTTCTAATCCTCATTCTGGTGTTGTGGTCGTGCGCGCTATGCCTGCTGAGTTACGCGAGATTGAACAATTTATTCTTGCCACCCAAGATGTAGTGGAACGTCAGGTTATTCTTGAAGCTAAAATATTAGAGGTGCAGCTTGATGATGGGTTTCGTTCAGGCATTAACTGGTCAATTTTAGGACGGCCAGGTGATGGCAAAACCATTACCGGAACACAAACGGGTGGTGGCTCAATTTTTGATACGGGACAGGCTGTCACCGCAGGAGCCTTGGGTACGCTAAATCCTCAAAACCAGGTACCGATTAGTGGTGCTGACGTTTCATCATTTGGTGGGGTTTTCTCGTTAGCGCTTAATCTTAATGACTTTACCGGCTTTATTGAATTACTTGAAACGCAGGGGAATGTGCAGGTGTTATCCAGCCCTCGGGTATCAACGATTAATAATCAAAAAGCGGTGATAAAAGTCGGCACGGATGAATTTTTTGTCACCAGTGTTTCTAATAATACGACAATTTCGGGTAATGCAACGACATCAGTACCTTCCGTTACGCTAACTCCTTTCTTTTCTGGTATTGCCTTAGATGTAATTCCGCAAATTGATGAGAACGATAGTGTGATTATGCACATTCACCCAGTAGTGAGCGAAGTGGTTGAACAAATCAGAAATATCACTGTTGGTGGGCAAAGCCAGTCGCTGCCACTTGCACGAAGCAGTGTGCGAGAATCAGATAGTATTGTTCGTGCACAATCGAATCAGATTATTGTTATTGGTGGACTGATTCAGAACTCAACAACTGAAGATGTGGCATCAGTTCCTTTCTTAGGCGATCTACCTGTTGTTGGTTCTTTGTTCAGGCAAACGCAGCAAAACTCAACTAAGAGTGAATTGGTGATTTTACTAAAGCCTATCGTGGTTAATTCCTCACTTGATTGGAAAAAACGTTTACAGCAGTCATCAAAAAACTTTAAAAGGCTTGACCAAGGTTTTCACTACGGTGGAAAATCTGAAGTATTCGGAAGCGAAGCCGAACGTTAAACGGGTTCTTGAATGGTAAATAAAGCCGCAGGCTATTTTATTTATGTATCTTGATCACTTCACATTGCGTGAGCTGCCTTTTTCTATTACGCCAGATACGAGTTTTTTCTTTAATAACAGTAGTCATCAACAAGCGATGAATGTGCTACTTATTGCACTGCGTAGTGGCGAAGGCTTTATAAAAATAACGGGTGAGGTAGGAACCGGAAAAACTTTATTATGCCGCCGGATGCTAAATATACTCGCTGATGACGAGCAATTCATTAGCGCCTATATTCCTAACCCGTATTTAACCCCTGCTGCACTGTACATGGCATTGGCTGAAGAACTAGGTATTGATTGTCCTCGTAACTTAGGGCAAAGCAGAGTGTTAAAACTTATTAGTCAGAAATTAATTGAGATTGCCGCTGCGAATAAGCAGGCGGTTTTATTAATTGATGAAGCGCAAGCAATGCCAGAGCAGTCGTTGGAGGCGTTAAGACTGTTGACTAACTTAGAAACAGAAAAAAACAAACTATTACAAATTGTTCTATTTGGTCAGCCAGAACTCGATAATATTTTAAATAAATCTTCAGTCAGACAATTACGCCAGCGTATTATTTTTAGTTATCACTTAACCCCGATGGATAAAGAAGGCGTATGTGCCTATCTAACTCATCGTCTACTGGTTGCGGGTTATGGTGGTAGCCATCTGTTTGATAATCGAGTCATGGAAATGCTTTATAAAGCCAGTAGAGGCATCCCCCGATTGGTTAATATTTTGGCGCACAAATCATTAATGGTGGCCTATGGGCAAGGGGCAAAAGAAATTTCTGCACCGCACATGCGTGCAGCGATCAATGATACTGAGGATGCCTTTTATGGCACTAATAAGCGATTGCGTTGGTTGTTAGCCGGGCTTGCTACCGTAACAGTATCGCTAACTTGTATTGGCTTGTATCGTTACCTTGGCATACAACTATGAGTATCATTAACCAAATGTTAAAAGATTTGGAGGCACGACGTGCTCAAGGTTTTATTGATGACAACGGTTTACTCAGTGACACGGGTATTAGTGGTGGCCATTCTTTAGCTCGACCTAAAAAAATGCTATTAATAGCCGTGTTACTTTTAATGTCAGCAGTCATTGTATTATTAGTGTGGGATAAGTTTTCTACAGCCGCAGAACCTATTCCTATTGCTAACAACAAAACCTCATCAATACCTGAAATAAGACCTCTACCGGTGTTGGGGATTACGGTAAGTGAAGATGATGAGCAGTCGGTGAAAGAAGAAATAGTGGTTGCCGCTGCAACGGTGGTGACAGTACCTGAAGTTGAGGCTGCGCTTGAACCAGTGACAGTTTTCGTCGCTGAAGCGAAAGAAATAGTGCCAACGATCGAATCAATTCAACCAACAGAACTAAAAGCTAGTGGTCGACAACAAGCGCTGATAATTAACGGTAAAGGTTTTATTGAACCATTACGAGTAACACTAGAATGGCGAGCTGGTCGTTATTTTAAAGAGTTGGACAGTGAACAAGTACAAGTGATTAGCGATGCACAGATAAGAATACATTTTAACCCGGGAACAAGCGCAGATAATTGGACTGTTAATGTTGCCCGAGATCAACTCGGTAGTTCGGCATTATTCCCATTTTCTGTATCGGTGGCTCAGGAGTTGCCGAAAAAAGCAGTTGTTAATCATGAGCAAGAAGTTGTAGCGGCAAAAACCGAAGGTTCTTTTAGTAAGAAGGTTAGGGAGCAGAGCTTGAGCCAACAAGCCCAGGCTGTTTTCATGAAAGCGTCGGCGCTGTTACAGCAAGGAAACATGGCTGACGCTGAGCAAGCTTTTCGCCGTGCTTTGCAACTGGATACACGTCAGCATAAGGCCCGTGAATTATTGGCCGGTATCTTGTTTCGAAGTCAGCGCATAAGTGAAGCAACACGATTATTAGATTTAGGCAGGCTCCTGCAAGCAGATTACATTCCCTATACTTTGTTGTATGCCAGAATGCTGGCAGAACAAGGGAATTTAACTGAAGCAATTATGGCGCTTGAATCACTCAGGCCATCTTTGCCACGGAATGAGAATTATTATGCGCTATTAGCTGCTCTGTATCAGCGTGTCGGTAATCACAAGGCGGCCAGTCAGGCTTATAAAAACCTATTAGCAATTAAGCCAAATCAATCTATATGGTGGATGGGGCTGGGGATTTCGCTGCAGGCGTTGAACCAGTCTAGTGATGCGTTGGCGGCATTTCGAAGGGCACAAACGCGGGATTTAAGCCCAGCACTACAGAAGTTTGTTAGTGGACGGATACGTTCATTGAGGTAAACTGGTTAAGTATCTAAGCAATTTGGGAACTATTCCCCCCAAAACGGCTCTATATTTTATAATAATAAACTATAAAATTAGGTAAACCTTAGAGATGTGGCACTTTTATCTACGAAGATTTTTATTTGTTTCGCTGTTTATTTCTAGTTTTAGTTGTTTTGCAGCTGAAGAAGTAGGATCGAGTGAAGTGTATCAAGTCACAGAGTCCATTGTGACTGAACTAAGCCGCATGCATAAAGTGAACTCGTCTCAGCTGATCGATGTTTATGAAGTAAACACTTCAGGCAAGAAATCTCGCCACGTTATTCAAAAAGCGCGTGAGTTATTTATTCGTGTCCAACAAATTCGGATGTTACATGGGCTCACAGAACATCCTATCCCCATGTTGTTGGCCAGTGAGTTACAACCCAAACATGTAAAAATTCTCGCTGATAAAATTCTTCAGGACTTAATCAGCCTGGAAACTTTGTATGGCGTTCAACAACCGCTTGCCATGCCCGCCAAGGCGGTTGATAAAACCCCGAGTGATGTATATCAATTACTGCATAAAGCCGTGTATATGACGTCGGGTCTTGGGGTCAGCGAAGTCTCAGCCAGTAATGTTTACCGCGTTGCTTCTGCGGCCGTATATGACTTACGTTTAATTCGCGCGGAACTGGCTCTTGAAGATATTATGCGAATGGAAGTCTCATTTGGCCGAAAGGAACCTCGAGATGTGCATAATGAAGCGCGTGTATTGATCGATGAGATTCGCTTGATGTGTGAGCGCAAGCCTAATATATGTTCGAGCGACGGCGTTAAGTCGTATAAGAACCGGACCTGGGAATTTTTTGCACCGAATAAGCCTAAGTATGTTCTCGATGTACTGGACAATGCGGTGGCTGAAATCTCTTATATTAAAAGCTCGCTGGGTATCGAAACATCCACCTTATACCCACCCTTTATCCCCGGTAAAACACCGACCGATGTTTATTTTATGGTTAAAAAAGCTCAGGCACTTGTTAAAGAAATAATGTAACCATCTGTTTTGTATAGATATTAATTTATATCTGTTTGGAATCCGATCGAATTCACAAAAAAATGATTGACCTGGCTCGTTAACTCTCCTATATTTCGAAATATGTCGAATAGTAATATTATCAAGCAACACGCAGAAAAATTTAAAGCGCTGAGTAATGCGCACCGATTGTCATTATTTAATCGCTTAATGACTTGCTGCGCCCCGGGTACAAAGTGCAGTACTGAAGAAGCGATGAAGATATCGGTAGGTGAATTAGGAGAAGGGCTGGATATTGCGCCTTCTACTTTATCTCATCATTTAAAGGAGCTGCATCGAGCGGGCTTGGTGCACATGCAACGTAAAGGTCAAAAGGTAGAGTGCTGGGTAGAACCCGGCGTTATCCGTGATTTGTCAGATTTCTTTAGCCACTAATGTGGCGGTTTGTGAGAGGTAAAATAAATGAGTAACGATTGTTGTAAACCTTCTGATAAAGGTGCTGAAAGCAAACGCGATGAACACCGTGCTACTGTTCGTGACGCGTATTCACAAGTAGCGAATGCCAGTAATGAGGGAAGCTCGTGTGGTGTAGAGAGTAGTTGCTGTGGTGTGTCTGATGACGCTGCAATTAATACTTTGATATCAACGCGCCTCGGTTACAGCGAGTCTGATTTACTTCAAGTCCCTGACGGCGCCGATATGGGGCTTGGGTGTGGTAACCCACGGGCCATTGCCTCTTTGCAATCAGGTGAAGTGATTATTGATTTGGGTTCAGGTGGCGGTTTTGATTGTTTCTTAGCGGCACAGGAAGTCGGTGCTAGCGGACAAGTGATTGGTGTCGACATGACCCCCGACATGTTGAGCAAGGCGAGAGAAAATGCCGTCAAAGGTAAGTTTAGTAATGTTGATTTTCGCTTAGGTGAGATTGAGAATCTACCGGTCGCCAATGACACTGCGCATGTCATTATGTCTAATTGTGTGATTAACCTTTCACCTAATAAACAGCAAGTGTTTCATGAAGCCTTTCGGGTGCTAAAAGTGGGTGGTCGTCTGGCTATTTCTGATGTGGTCGCAACCGTCGAAATGCCGGAAGAAATGCGCAACGATCCCTTTTTAATCTCAGGTTGTATGGGTAATGCCTCGTTGATAGATGAGTTAGAAGCGATGATTAAGGCTGCAGGATTTGCAGATGTGCGTATTGCGCCAAAAGATGAATCAAAAGAATTTATTAAAGACTGGGCACCTGAACATAATGTAACGGATTACGTCGTTTCAGCAAGCATTGAAGCGATTAAACCCGATCCTGAACAGTGCTGTGGCACAGGGTGTTGTTAACAGCAGTGCTTTTCGCTTGACGCCGTACTTAGGTACTGGCTTTATACTTTTGGCATGATGAAATTATCGATGATTACTGAGAAGTTTAGCTCACTCGGCGTTATTGTTGCCGCGATGGGCTGTGCCTCTTGTTTCCCTGTTATTGCTTCAATCGGTTCGAGTGTTGGACTTGGTTTTCTGTCTGCCTATGAAGGTTTGTTTATTAATCAATTGCTACCAATCTTTGCGATAATTAGTTTATTGATTAATAGTTTTATCTGGGTAACACAACGAAAGTGGCTTAGAGGCATATTAGCTATCACAGGGCCATTAATGGTGTTGGCGACACTGTATTTATTTTGGTTCGATAATTGGAGTACGTATTTGTTTTACGCGGGCCTTAGCTTAATGATGATTGTAGCTTTATGGGACGTGCTGAATCCTAACAAAAAACAATGTAACGTTTAGGCCTGAATGTCTTTTTTAGCCGGCGGTTCAGTAATTGGCCCGATTTGGTCACAAATATTTTTAAGCGCTTGCCAGTCTTTACTATTCATAGCCGGTTCACTATCAGGTTGCACAATTGCATTTAAGCTATTAATGCGTGTTTGTTCAGCAGGGTGGCTAGAAAGATATTTCAGTACATCCGGTACATCTGCCTGTTTAGTCGTTACTTGCAGTTTTTCAAAGAAACTAATTAGTCCATCTGAGCGAATCCCCGCTTTATTTAGTAGCGCGACACCTAGTTCATCTGCTTCTGATTCATCATCACGACTGTAAGCCATATCAATTAAGAGTTGGCTCGCTTCACTTAAAATGCTTGCCGCCGTGCTGGCATCACCAATCAGCCCAGCGATAAGTACCTGAGTGCCAATTGCGCGCACTACTCCCTCAGTTGGGTGGCGTTCAATAATGTGTGCAACTTCATGCGCGAGTACGCCGGCAACTTCAGTACTGTCATTGGCCTTATCGATTAAGCCTCTTTGGATAACGATCTGTCCACCGGGTAGCGCAAAGGCATTCACCATTGGGTCATTACTCACCACAACGTTAAATTGATAACGACTATTACTGCCAGCGGTAATTTGATTTAGTAATGTTTCAAGCGCGACTTGCCCTTCAGGTGCAATACAGGTTTCTTTGACCATGATGGAAGCAACACCTTCTCCCCATGACTGTTCCCACGATGGCGGTAGCGATGCCGCAATAGGACTGGCGAGATAGGGAATACTGACGAACATCCCCAGTACAATACTGGTGAGTGCGGCACTAAAAATTAATAAACGTTGCGTTGCTGAATATTTGACAAGATGCCGACGACCTAATTTAGGTTGCTTATTGATGAGCTGTTCTAAGAACAGGTGATCATGAATGGTAATAACTTGTGTTGGGTGTTCTAAGTGTTTAAGTCTGACCGGATCATTTCGGTAGACCTCTTCCATGAGTTGTAGACCCGCACAAGGCCAACGTTGTATTTCATTGTTGTCTTCGTCATAGAAAACAAGGTCGTTATCAATGACTGCAAGCGATACATTGTGTCTTTCAGCCGTTTTTCCGTCAGTCCAATAGGCGGGAGTCACTAATTAAATACCGCCAACATCAAATGCCTGAACGAGCCCTTCACCAGCGGCATTCACTTCTGTTGAAGATTGTTCAATCTGACTAAAATCAAGTTGTCCATCGAGTTTTAAATAACGGCTGATATACCGTGTGTTACGGATGTAGATCCAGGGCGTTGCAAGGCCGAGAGTAATAATGAGTAATAATAGGTTACTAAAAATTAACCAGATAACACTGGCGGTCGTAGCATCAACTTCAAACCGCATATCTTGTAAATAGGTGTGTGCAGCTTGGTAACGCAATTCAGCCATCATGTACCAGATCATGCTAATGCCAAGTGTAGGGATAATGAGCAGTAGTGCGATCAAAAATTTGCCAAACATATCTTTGCCATCGCCATCGTAAGAAAAACGCTGGCTGCCAAACTGAGTGTGATTCATCATGTAACTATTCAGATTATTGTTCATGATAGGGGTGATAAGACCCAAGGTAACAAAGAACAAGAATGTATAGCCAAGCGTTTTGAACGTATATTTAACCGGTGAACCGGCTAAACCAAAGCGAATGCTGCGCCAGCGGGTACGGGTAAGTTTATAACGCTGAGCGGCATAGATTGCATAGGGTAGCAGTAGCAATGTGAGCAAGTAAGCAAAGCCATAGGCAACAATAAAAGCCACGGCAATGGTTTCTTCGTCATAACTCATTGAATACATGATGGCCGCAATGACCACACCGATGATGGCAAACACCATGACAACGCCAAATAAAACCGCCATCGCAATTAAGTAGCCAAGAAATAATTCTATGCCTTTGCCTGTGTATTCAAAACGTTCATCGTCAACACTGGTTTGACTCCAAAGATAACGGCGAATACGTGTTTTGGCCCAGAATTGATAAATGCCAAGGGTAAGAATATTAAAGATGATATTGACGATAAATATGCTGAATAACTCTGTACCTGAACCATGGTGTTGCAAACGTTGAGCAGAAGGTAATTCCATTTCGAGTCCCCATATTTTTTTAGTCAATCTTTTTAGAATAGGCGATCAAATTGAGAGTGGCAACTTCTTAGACATGTTTTATTGTATTTGCTTATTCTTTCATGGGTTTATAAATCGGGCAAAAAAATAATGATTACTTCATTGGTCATTTGCATATCGATTTAAGGATTAACCAATCATCATGATTCATGGCAATTGGCTTGTCACCTTTTGCTTTGCTGCTAATGCCTTGCATGCGCTCTTTATTGGCAGGGTGATTGTCTGTATAAGGCATTGGATCAGTTTTACTTTTGGTCTGCATATTGTGTAGTTTGTTGAAGAATGGAATAAGACCATTAGAACGTATTCCTGCTTGATTAAGAATCTTTATACCCATGGCATCTGTTTTCATTTCAGCGGCATCGCCGTGAGACAGCGCGGCTAATGAATCTCCGAGTGTATGTTTGCTTGATTCACTATCGCCAAACAGACTGTTGAAAATAAGGCTACCGCTCATTTCACGAATAGCTCCTTCGGCTGGGTGCTGTTGCATGACATGTGCCATTTCATGGGCGATTACGGCCGCCACTTCGGTACCGTTATTGGCATGTTTTAGTAGGCCACCATGAATAATGATTTGGCCACCGGGTAAAGCATAAGTATTAATGCTGGCTTCATGGATTACGTTCGCTTTGAAGTTGTAGTCACTATCACTGGCTTTCGCGAGCTGTGCTAGTAGACGATCCAGCACCTCTTGTCCTTCAACGGATGCACAAGTCATGGTTGGGCTTAACGGTGTAATACTGTTACCGAGTTGCTCCTCAAAGGATGTCGGTAGCACTGATGCAACTTGTTGTGCAAAGTAAGGCAGGCTATTCACCATGGTGACGGGTACACCAATGAGAATGAGGGTAAATAAAGCTAAGCGTTGCACGGGTGTAGAGCCCGGTTTTCGCCAGCGTCGCAAGACCGGTTGTTTCTCGGTAATGGCTGTGAATAAATCGTAGTCATCAAAACTAAGCAGTTCTTTAGTATGGGCTTTATGTTTTAAGAAGATCGCTTCATCGTCGGGCTTTTGTTTAACCAGTAATAAACCCGGCAGTGCCCAGCGGCCAGCAACGCGACCGTCTTCGGCGTAGATATGCAGTGCATTGTCAATCAGTGAGACACTAACGTTTTGATTTGAGTCTGATGAGCCATCGTTCCACTGCGCAGGGTACAGTGTGGTGTCATAGCGAGAATCTGATTCCATTCTTAGTCCTTCATTACTGCACTGGCATATTGGTTTACATCAGTGTAAATAAAAATTGACTAAAAACAAACCTGATTACGGCCTTTCTGCTTGGCTTGTAGTAAAGCGGCATCAGCCCGGCTGATTAATGTGTCGGCAATATGTTGCAAACTGTGTTGTTCATTGGTGGGTTTAACGCAGGCCATACCGATGGAAACGCTGACATTGATTTGCAGAGACCTTTCAATGGTTAGATGTTGTTGTATCGTTAACCGCACACGCTCAGCAATTTCGTTAGCGTCGGGAAGGGAACTATTGGTTAATAAGATGGCAAATTCTTCGCCGCCATAGCGCGCCAACACATCACTTCGACGCATTTGTTTGTTTAATAAGTGGGCCACCTCTTTCAGTACGCGATCGCCAACTGGGTGACCATGTTGATCATTAATTTGTTTGAAGTGATCAATATCTATATATAAGCAGGAAACGGATTGTTCACTACGGCTGGCGCGTTCCAACTCCTCAATGATGCGTTGATCAAAATAACGGCGGTTGTTGAGGCTTGTTAAGGGGTCAGTCAAACCGGTGCGCTTCAGACGCTCCATGTTGACGCTGTTTTCAATGCAAATAGAAATAATCGCAGCGAGTCTGCTGAGCAGATCAATGCCATTACTTTGCTGAAAACGACTCGGGTCGACACTACCGAGACAGAGCTGACCAATAACCTTGCCGCTGCGAATTAAGGGCAGCATAGCCATGCTTCTTAACTGATGGCGGCTGGCAAATAAACCTGCGTGCAGCTTACTTGAATAGTTGCCTAGCTGAGGAACGGGTGGCTCTGCGAAAGCCAAATCAAGTTGGTTGTCGTCCCTGAAGATAAGATTGGGCTGCTTTAACACATCGTCCTGTGACTCTGCTTCGAGGATGCGTTGTAATTCGTGCGCTGGATCGATCAGGATCAGGCTAACTGCATCATGGTTAAATGCCTGACGATAATAGTCCAGTAGCATAATGATTAAGTCAGAAAGGCAGGCCGTACCGAGTAAATGTAGCTCCAGTTCCTGCAAGCGTCGCATCTTGTCTTCATTAAGACGCGCTTCATTTAGTAATATCTTTATGTGCCGCTGTAAACGCTGCGGATCATAGAGATTACTTTCCACTTCCATTATTTGTGATTTAGCTGCCTGCATAACAGGAGACTATTAAAAGTTCGCCAAACAATACGCGATCTACATCACATAATGCTAAAAATAAGCATATTACCTACCTTATATATGCTCGACAACAGGTCCACACTGACACTTTTTTTACACCCTGATGTTTTAACGCTGTCGCCAGTGCATTCACTGTATGGCCACTGGTCATCACATCATCGACGATCGCAACATGTTCATAGCGACAAGGCTTCACCACAAAAGCATAGCGAACATTTTGTTTACGTTGATCCAGCGGCAGCGAAGATTGTGATTGGGTGTCGTGACGTCGACGACATGAGTGGCTGTCGATAGGAATATTAAGTTTTTTTGAAATAGGCCGGGCTAACTCTAAGGCTTGATTAAAACCACGTTGGCGTAATCGGGTTGAATGTAAAGGCACAGGAATGATGCAATCTGCCGAGGCCTGTTTGTCAGCTAAATGTCGGGCCATTAGTTTTGCCAGTAACAGACCGTGATTAAGCTGGTGACGGAACTTCAGCGCCTGCACCAGACTATCGATAGGTTGCTGGTAGGGAAATAGCGCGATGGTGTCATCATAGGCGGGAGGCTGTTTCAGGCAGTGACCGCAGAGAAGTTTATCTGATTTGTTGGAGGAAGACAGTGGATTAGCACAACGCATACAGCCCAGGGGCATGCTTGGCAGTGCATCGTGGCAGGCACGACAAAGGCCGACGTTGCTCCCGCCGGTGATATCACCGCAAAGTTGACAGACTTGCGGTAACAATAAAGATAGATTGTTTTTTAACCAGCTGTATACCATGGGAATCCTTTCCCGTTGACAGTGAATCCATTCACGTTACCATGCAACCTAGTTTACCCGAATTTGAGTATTTGACCGCATTGTCGGCAAAAGAGGAGAATATCATGTCGACCACGGCATCCAATGTATCTATAGATAACAAATCCATCCGCCATGACTGGTCGAAGCAAGATGTGCTTGAACTGCTGGCGCTGCCTTTTAACGATCTGCTGTTTCGTGCCCACAGCCTGCACCGCGAGTTTTTCGATCCCAATAGTGTGCAAATCAGCACTTTAATGAGCATTAAAACTGGCTCTTGCCCGGAAGATTGCTCCTATTGCCCGCAAAGTGCTCATTACGACACCGGTTTAGAAAAAGAAAAACTCATCGAGATTGATAATGTCCTACAACAAGCCGCGCTTGCCAAAGACAAAGGCGCTTCACGTTTTTGCATGGGGGCTGCCTGGCGTAATCTGCACGAACGTGATGTTGAGTACGTGGTGAAGTTAGTCAAAGGCGTGAAAGATCTAGGTTTAGAATCCTGCATGACCTTAGGTATGTTGAGCAAAGAACAGGCCAACACGCTTAAAGACGCCGGTTTGGATTATTACAATCACAATCTTGATACCTCTCGAGAATATTACGGCGACATCATCACTACTCGTACCTATGATGACCGACTTGAAACCTTGCAGCATGTCCGAGATGCCGGCATGAATGTTTGTTGTGGTGGCATTGTTGGCTTAGGCGAGGGTTTAGAAAATCGCGCTGGCCTGTTACAAGAATTAGCTACCTTGCCTAAGCACCCTGAAAGTGTACCCATTAATTTATTGGTGCAAGTAGAAGGCACGCCATTGCACGGTAGCGACGAACTCGATAGCTTAGACTTTGTGCGCACCATTGCCGTGGCGAGAATTTTAATGCCGGCTTCTTATGTGCGTCTGTCGGCAGGGCGTGAAAACATGAATGATGAAACACAAGCACTGTGTTTCTTTGCCGGTGCCAATTCAATTTTCTATGGTGAAAAATTACTTACCACACCAAACCCGGAAGCCGATAAAGATCTCGCCTTACTCGAACGACTAGGGATTAACACTAAGGAAGTTGAATCGTCGGCTTGCAGTAGTTAATTTTTAGTCGAGCAGATTAATGTTTCAGCTACAACAATTTCTTGATGCGCAAGCCGTGCAGAACTTGACCCGCACTCGTCGCGTTGCCGAGAGTGCGCAAGCGCCGCGTGGTCGTTATGACGGCAAAGATTATTTAAGTTTTTGTAGCAATGATTATTTAGGTCTGGCGAACGATCCACGTATTGCGAAAGCCATGCAAAAAGGTATTGACCATTATGGTGTTGGTAGTGGTGCCTCACACTTAATTAATGGTCACAGTGCTGCCCATCATGCGCTTGAAGAAGAGCTGGCTGATTTTGTCGGTTATGAACGCGCATTATTATTTTCGACCGGCTATATGGCTAACTTAGGTGTTGTCAGTGGTTTGCTTAATCGCCACGATACGGTGTTTGCGGATAAATTAGTTCATGCCTCGTTAATTGATGCAACGCATTTAAGTCGTGCTAGTTTAAAGCGCTATGCACATAATAATGTATCAGCTTTGTCATCATTATTATCATCGATAAGGACAACACAAAAACTGGTTGTTACCGATGGTGTGTTTAGTATGGACGGTGATATTGCACCAGTGAGTGAATTACTAACGCAGGCAAAACAACATGATGCCTGGTTGTTAGTGGATGATGCACATGGGCTGGGCGTGATTGGTGAACATGGCCGTGGCACCTTAGAAGTTTGTGGTGTCGATCATCAAGCACAGATTTTAGTCGGTACGCTAGGAAAAGCTTTTGGTACCTTTGGTGCATTCGTTGCAGGCAGCCATGAATTAATAGAAACCTTAATTCAGCGCTCACGCAGTTATATGTACACCACCGCTTTACCACCGTCTGTAGCAGAAGCTAGCAGAGAAGGTTTAAGAATCGTTCGCGGTGCGACAGATCGTCGCGAAAAATTAGCAAGTTTAATTAAACGTTTTCGCGATGGAGCAGAACAATTGAATTTATCATTAGCTGAATCAATCACACCTATACAACCGTTGATTGTTGGCAGTGCTAAACGTGCAGTTGAAATGAGTGAGGCACTGGCTAACAAAGGTTTGCTAATTAGTGCAGTGCGACCACCGACTGTGCCAGAAGGTAGTGCACGATTACGAATTAGTTTTTCTGCCAGTCACAGTGATGCTGATGTAGACACATTATTGACTGCATTAGAAACAGTATGAAATTACACACAGAAGTTACCGGGCAAGGTCCAGATCTGGTTTTATTACATGGTTGGGCCGCACATAGCGCTGTCTGGTCGTTAATACGTGAAAAATTAAATCAACACTTTCGAGTCACCAGCATTGATTTACCGGGGCATGGTCAGAGCGAATACCAGCCGTCGTCGCTGAGTTCATTGTCCGCATTAGCAACAGCAGTATTAGAAGCCGCACCGAAGAATGCTTATTGGATGGGCTGGTCGCTAGGTGGTTTAGTTGCTCAGCAAGTGGCGCTATTAAAACCATCGCAGGTGACGAAGTTAATCCTAGTGGCATCCACAGCTAAATTTGTCAGTAGTGATGATTGGCCGCATGCGGTGGCAGCGCAAGTGTTCAGTGATTTCTATGAAAGTTTGCGCAGTGATGCGCAGGCCAGTTTGTTACGGTTTATTGCTTTACAAACGCGCGGTAGTCAATCGGCAGGTGATGATGCGCGGCAATTAAAGAAAATGCTTTTGCAGCCTACACCGAACGAGCAAGCGCTCGAAGCTGGGCTGAAAATTTTACAAGCTAATGATTTGCGCAGTGAGTTAAAGAATATTTTATGCCCAGTGTTATTGCTGGGGGGGGAACGCGATACGTTGTTACCGGTCAGTGCTTTAATGGTGATGCAAGCCATGTTAGAAAATGCCCAATGTGACGTTATCGCTAAAGCAGGACATGCGCCCTTTCTTTCGCATGCAGATGATTTTTTAAATATTGTTAATCAATTTTTACTTGAAGTGAAATAGTAATATCTAATGACAGATGAAATAAATAAACTCGATCGAATGGCAATGCGCCAAGCATTTTCAAATGCCGCAAAAAGTTATGATGCCGCGGCGGTGTTGCAACGTGAAGTGGCGCAGCGGATGCTAGAACGTTTTGATTATATTAAAGCGACGCCTAAAGTTGTTCTCGACATCGGTGCTGGCACCGGTGAACACACTGCGAGTTTAGCGAAAATTTTCCCACGTAGCCGGGTAATTGGTGTTGATGTTGCAGAGCCGATGTTACAGCAATTAAAAAAACGTTCTAAGTGGTTAAAACCTTTACGACCAGTTTGTGCCGACATGCAGTATTTACCATTTGCTGATCAAAGTGTTGATTTGATTTTTTCTAGTTTGGCATTGCAGTGGTGTGAGTCATTAGAGGAAACCTTCAGCGAATTTAATCGAATCTTGCGCCCGGGTGGTTTTGTTTTGTTCTCAACCTTTGGTCCTGACACTTTAAAAGAATTACGCCAAAGTTGGGCCGAGGTTGATGATCAGGTTCACGTGCATAACTTTATGGATATGCATGATATTGGCGATGCAATGATGCGTAGCGGTATGGCTGAGCCAGTGATGGATGTTGAAAACTTTACCTTAACTTATTCGGATGTGTTTTCGTTGATGCGTGAATTGAAAGCCATTGGTGCACACAATGTTGAAGATGACCGGCCGCGTGGTTTAACCGGTCGCGGGCGTATGGCGGCACTAGAAAAAGCCTATTCGCAATTTAAACAAAATGGAGTGTGGCCAGCGAGTTATGAAGTTGTTTATGGACACGCCTGGGCAAACCCAAATGTACAACAAGCTGCCGACATGCCACCGCAAGTGTCGATTGATTTATTAAAGGGTCATCAGTGAAAGGTTTCTTTGTTACCGGCACGGATACCGACGTTGGTAAAACCTGGTTTTCTGGTGCACTACTGCATCGGCTTAATCAAGCGGGTTTAGAAACCGTGGCGATGAAACCGGTGTCAGCCGGCTGCAAGTGGCAGGATGGACAATGGCAAAATGATGATGCTTTATTGTTAATGCGCGAGATGTCATCTGAAGCCGATTATCAAGATGTTAACCCCTATGCTTTCGAGCCGGCGATGGCGCCACACCTTGCGGCTGAACAAGCCGGGGTTGAGATTACATTCGCAACAATTGAAGAAAAACTCAAATTGCTTACCGCCAACGATCAAACAGTGGTCATTGAGGGCGCAGGCGGTTGGCTAGTGCCGTTAAATAAAACTCAATCAGTGGCTGATTTAGCGCAGTCGATCGGTTTGCCGATTATTATGGTGGTGTCGATACGACTAGGCTGTTTGAATCATGCATTACTGACCGCTGAGTCGATTCAGGGCTCGGGTTTACCACTTGCTGGCTGGGTAGCGAATATCGGTGAGAGAGAATATGAATTGGCAAATGAAAATATTGCCAGCCTACAAAAACGGCTTAAATCACCTCTTATCGGTAGGCTCCCTTTTACCGAAAAATACATGCCACAAGTGCTCGCTAAATCACTGGATTATGAGCTTTTATTAGAAAATATTGATCTAGATCAATGATTATCAGTTGACATTATTGTTGCATTTTTTCATTGGTTTTATAGTAATTCTAAACATAGTTAAATCCTCTGCATAACAAAATAATTTTTATCACCCAAACGCGCGGACTGTGTTAATGTGCTCCCCCATAAGTATTAGTCGTAAGCTACTGCTTTATTAGAGTTTTCTAATATGAGTATTAGTAATGCACGGTTAATAATGTTTAATTGCGGGCGGGCCACGCATGGTTTAGCATGCCCCTGCTCAAAATTAAGGTTCAGTACAAACGCACGCAAAAGTGAAAGTCGTCTTTGACGTGTGGGGATAAATAAGTCACCGACTTATTGAATTATGCCCGAGCATTGTGCTGATTTTCACAGGAACGTGAGGTGGAGGTAGGAGTTTGTCTGACTGAGAAAGTTCGGTTAAACAAGTAAATAAGGTCTCACTATAATAAAGACCAATAACAAGCTTCTAAACAAGAATTTATAATACAGAGAGAGTGGAGCATGTCAGTAAGTAAACTGAAGAAGGCAGCCATTGGCTTGGCTACCCTGGTCTTCCTCATGACCTCGGGTCATGCGTGGGCTGATAAAGTCCTAAATTTGCGTGAAGGCGTCACAGAAGTTAGTCAAAACGCATACGACCTACATATGATAGTGCTATGGATCATGGTGGCTATTGCTGTGGGTGTATTTGGGGTGATGTTCTACTCCATGTATGCACATCGTAAATCAAAAGGTGCTGTTGCCGCTGAATTCCACGAGAACCATCGTGTGGAAATGATTTGGACTATCGTACCTTTTATCATCCTCATTGGTTTGGCCATTCCAGCAACGAAGAACTTGTTGTTGTTAGAAGATGCTAGCAATGCCGATGTGACGATTAAGGTCACTGGTTATCAGTGGAAGTGGCAATACGAATATATGGACGGTGAGGCTGAAGGCGTTAAATTCTTCAGTTCGCTGGACAGTGCCAGTAACAAGGCTCGCGAACTGAACTCAGGCGCGGACGTTAGTGCAGTGCCTAATTACTTGTTAGGAGTTGATAAGCATCTTGCTATTCCTACTGGCAAGAAGGTTCGTTTCTTAGTGACTTCAAATGATGTTATTCACGCCTGGTGGGTGCCTGATTTTGGTTTCAAGAAAGACGCTATTCCTGGTTACATCAATGAAACATGGACTAAAGTAGACACCGTCGGTACGTACCGCGGCCAGTGTGCTGAGCTCTGTGGTAAAGATCACGGCTTCATGCCTGTGGTGGTTGATGTAATGGCCGACAATGATTTCTCTAGTTGGGCGAAAGACCAAAAAGCAGCGATGGCTGCGGCGGCAGCTGAAGCGGCGAGTGATAAAACTTGGACCAAGGCTGAGTTAATGGCCAAGGGTGAGAAAGTTTACGCCGCTAACTGTGCTGCTTGTCATCAGGCAACTGGTAAAGGTATCGGCCCATTCCCATCATTGGTTGGTAGCCCCATGGTTAAAGGCGAAGCCGCTGGTCATATTGGCATCGTGCTGAAGGGTAAAAATGCAATGCCGCCATTCGGTGCACAGTTAAATGACCTCGATCTTGCAGCCGTTATTACCTATGAGCGTAATAACTGGGGTAATGATTTTGGTATCGTTCAACCTAAAGACGTTAAGGCCGCCCGTTAAGGCGTATCTGGGAGATTATAATAATGAGTACAGTAGCAGCTCACGCAGATGACCATCACGGCGCGCCTAAAGGCTTAACCCGCTGGTTATTTACAACAAATCATAAAGACATCGGTACCCTGTATCTGTGGTTCTCTTTTGCCATGCTTTTGGTCGGTGGCGCATTCGCCATGGTCATTCGCCTGGAATTACTAGAACCCGGCATGCAATGGGTTGACCCGAATTTCTTTAACTCAATGACCACCATGCACGGTCTGGTGATGGTGTTCGGTGCCATTATGCCGGCCTTCGTAGGTTTGGCTAACTGGCTAATTCCAATGATGATTGGCGCGCCAGATATGGCCTTGCCTCGCATGAACAACTGGAGTTTCTGGATTCTGCCATTCGCAGGCACCATGCTTCTTTCGACTATGTTCATGGAAGGTGGCGGTCCTAACTTCGGTTGGACATTCTACGCACCACTGTCAACAACCTACGCACCAGCCAGTACAGACTTCTTCATCTTTGCTGTGCATTTGTTAGGTTTCTCATCAATCATGGGTTCGATTAACATTATCGCTACCATCATTAATATGCGTGCTCCGGGCATGACATTAATGAAAATGCCACTGTTCGTCTGGACATGGTTAATTACTGCTTTCTTGCTGATTGCGGTAATGCCGGTATTGGCCGGTGCAGTAACCATGATGCTGACAGACCGTAACTTCGGTACCTCGTTCTTTAACGCGGCCGGTGGTGGTGACCCAGTCTTGTTCCAGCACGTTTTCTGGTTCTTCGGTCATCCTGAAGTGTATATTATGATTCTGCCTGCTTTCGGTATCGTCTCGCAGATCATTCCAACTTTTGCGCGTAAACGTTTATTCGGTTACAGCTCAATGGTTTACGCAACAGCATCGATTGCCTTCCTGTCATTCATTGTTTGGGCTCATCACATGTTTACCGTCGGCATGCCAGTCGCCGGTGAGCTATTCTTTATGTATGCAACAGTTCTGATTGCGGTACCAACTGGAGTCAAAATCTTCAACTGGGTAGCGACAATGTGGAAGGGTTCAATGACATTTGAGTTGCCAATGAAATGGGCGCTGGCATTCGTGATTCTGTTCACGATTGGTGGTTTCTCTGGTCTGATGTTGGGTATTGCGCCAGTTGATTTCCAATACCATGACACTTACTTCGTGGTTGCGCATTTCCATTACGTACTGGTAACAGGTGCCTTGTTCTCAATCATCGCCGCTGTTTACTACTGGTTGCCAAAATGGACCGGACACATGTACAGCGAGAAACTGGGCAACTTCCATTTCTGGGCATCAGTGATCTTCGTTAACATTACCTTCTTCCCTCAGCACTTCTTAGGGTTAGCCGGTATGCCTCGTCGTATTCCTGATTACAATGTTGCCTTCGCTGACTTTAACTACATCTCCAGTATTGGTGCATTTGGTTTCGGTTTAGCGCAATTAGTCTTCATGGTAATGGTTATCAAATGTATCAAAGGTGGCGAAAAAGCTACTGATGAAGTTTGGGAAGGTGCAGAAGGTCTGGAGTTTGAAATTCCATCACCAGCGCCGTATCACACATTTGCAACACCACCAGAGGTGAAATAACAAATTGCGCGCGAGGTATTTGTTGAATACCTCGCGGCCTTTGTTTTGAATGCAGTATGAAAGAAATGAAACAAAAGAAAGTTAGCAAATTAGTGTTGGCGTTAGGACTTTTAGCACTGACTTATTATGTTGGCTTTATCTTGCTCGTTGCCTTTCGCTAAATGAGTAACGAAGCGCATCAACACGACAACAAGCGCACGGTAAGAAAGCTTGTGGTCACATCGGTGTTAATGCTGGGTTTCGGTTTTTTCGTTTTACCAGCTATTTATAATCTGGTTTGCGACATCACCGGTATCGATGGTCGAACTGGCAGGATGGAAAAGGAACAAGCATTAGCAGCAAAGCCTGACCTTGAGAGAATTATCACGGTTGAGTTTGATGCCAATGTTAATGCGGGATTGCCCTGGGAATTTAAACCGATGACGCGACGCGTTAAGGTGCATCCAGGGGAAGTGACACAAGTGTCATACTTCGCAAAGAATATCAGTAACAGAACGATTGTGGGGCAGGCGGTACCGGGTGTTTCACCCAACTATGCCTCAAAGTATTTCAGTAAAACGGAATGCTTTTGCTTTAGTAACCAGACCTTTGGTCCGGGACAGAGTCGCGAGATGCCATTACGGTTTATCGTTGATCCGGATTTACCAAAACGTGTGAAGACACTAACACTGTCCTACACATTTTTTGATACAGGCCTTGATGCGAGTCAGGTAAAGAACGTGGAAACTGGCCACATAAAGTTGCTAGAAAAGAATAAAACTAAAACGCAATTGGTGAACAAAGCACCAGCTTTGTAACGAATTTAAATATGTATATGGGCGTCGTGTTAACCGTGAGAGCGGAGCATAGGCGGAAAATAGAAAGAGGAAAATAATATGTCAAACGCAAGCGGCGGTTATTACTTACCTGAGCCGAGCAAATGGCCAATCATCGGTTCTGTTGGTTTGTTTGTTACTTTGTTTGGTTTTGCTCAAGCATTACCACATACACCTGATGGTGAAGTCGGCAACTTAACTATGATGTACATTGGCTTAGCCATTGTTATCTTCATGTTGTTCGGTTGGTTCGGCACAGTGATTAAAGAAAGTGAAGCAGGTGCTTACAACCCACAAGTTGATACTTCATTCCGTATGGGCATGATGTGGTTCATCTTCTCTGAAGTGATGTTCTTCGCAGCCTTCTTTGGCGCTTTATTCTACGTGCGTCAGTACGCAGTGCCGTGGTTAGGTGGTGCTGATAATAATGTGGCGACTAATGAGTTTCTGTGGAATGGCTTTAAAGACACATGGCCGTTGTTGAATTCGCCTGATGCCGAAGCCTTCCCATCTCCAAAAGGTGTTATTCCAGCTTTTGGCGTGCCAGCTATTAATACAGCCATATTATTGCTGTCAGGTATTACGGTGACCATTGCACATTGGGCGCTGAAAATGCAAAAACGTGGCGCACTGATCTTCTGGTTGGCGGCAACGGTCGCACTGGGTTTCTTCTTTGTTTACTTGCAAGCCCATGAGTACATCGAGGCCTACCAGGATTACGACTTGAAACTAACTTCAGGTATTTACGGTTCTACCTTCTTTATGTTGACCGGTTTCCATGGTCTACACGTATCCATCGGTGCCCTGATGTTGGCAGTAGTGATGTTCCGTGCCATGAAGGGACATTTTAAACCTGAAAATCACTTTGCCTTCGAAGCAGCTGCTTGGTACTGGCATTTTGTGGACGTAGTTTGGTTAGGATTGTTTATCTTCGTTTACTGGATATAGTCGGCGTTGATGAAATGAAAAAGCGCTGCCACGGCAGCGCTTTTTTTTGCTTAAAAAGGGTTGCGATTTGGCTGAATATATCCCAGCGATGCCAGTACATAGAGTAAAATAACCAGCGCAATCGAGATACCGATGCGTATGCTAAGTACCCGAACGGTTCGTGTACCCTGGCCTTTGTCTCTGATCATGAAGATAACGGCGCTGGCGAGAGAGGCAAGAATGCCAATTAGGATTACAATGACTATACTTTTTGCCAACATGCTGAGGCCTCATCAATTATTATCGGGTGATTATAAACCAGTTTTCAGACTATCTCGATTAAACAGGCTAGATTAGTTATGCAGCTGGCAGGCTTCAGGCTTACGCTGCATAAGTGGCCCGTTATCATGACGCTGGTGACGTTACTGATATTAACCTCACTGGGCTTTTGGCAGCTGAGTCGAGCTGAACTTAAATTATCGATTCAGACGCTGTTGTTTGAGCGCCTGAGTCAACCAGAACAAGCATTAACCCCCTCTTTATTGGATGAAGATGTGCGTTTCCGCAAGGTAGCGGCGACAGGCAAATTTGTTAGTCAACGGCAGTACTTATTGGATAACCGCCTGCACAAAGGTCAGCCTGGTTATTGGGTGATCACGCCGTTCACATTGGCAAATGGAAGCACCATTTTGATTAATCGTGGCTGGGTAGCGCAGGGGCAAGATCGGTCTATTTTACCGAAATTGGATGTGAGAAAAGCCAAGATAATTGTCCACGGTACGCTAAGCGAGCAGCCGGGTAAGTTGTTTGAGTTGAAAGACATCGCGGTGGCTAACGATGCGCCGTGGCCAAGAGTGATACGTAACATTGATGTTAAAACGATTAGTAATCAGTTGGGCAGACCTGTCTCCCGGTATATGCTGCACTTGAATGCAGAGGAAGAACTGGTCTACCTGCAGAACTGGACACCGGTAGCAGTTGGCCCTGAAAAAAGCCGTGGTTATGCGGTGCAGTGGTTTAGCATGGCATTTGTTGTTTTACTGATATTTATAGGTTTAAATTGTCGCCGGATTGAGTCAGATCCCGTCCAAGACAGAGTGAGGTAAGGTTTGGAACAAGAAACAAAGAAAGCGGGTATGGATCCGCGATTCACCATTATTTTATTAGTGCTACTTTTTGTTGTGCCGGTTGGCACGGCGATTGTCTTGCACAGCGTTGGAGATGGCTGGCGTCCAGGCACAACGGTGAACTACGGTGATTTAGTTCATCCGGTAAGGCCGTTGAATGATTTCGACTTTACCAGCATTGATGGCAAACAAGTTGATAAAACCGTGTTGCAGGACAAATGGACCTTTATGTATTTGGATAATCGTTCTTGTGATGAGACTTGTGAAAAAAATCTCTATGCAATCCGGCAATCGCGTCTTGGTCAGGGTGGTGAAAAAGATCGTGTGCAACGTATTATGGTTATCGTTGACTCAAAAGAAGGCGAAGCACTGGACAAAGTATTAGAAGAACATGCTGGTATGTTGGTGCTAAAACCAAATAAAACTATGCAGAAATTTATTAGTACATTTGAAGTGCAAGATGCCTTACCGGCAATGAGCGCGCAGCGAATTTATCTAGTCGACCCCTTTGGCAATTTAATGATGAGTTATCCTGCCGGAGTAAGCCCTCGCGATCTGGTTAAAGACCTCGAACGTTTACTTAAGTATTCAAAGAACGGGTAAGCACTAATGTCTGACACAAACACATTAAATCAAACAGAAAGCTTAATGCATTGGCGTGACTATTTAGAGTTATGCAAACCTAAAGTGGTAGTGTTGATTGTTTTCACCGCGATGGTGGGTATGTTTTTAGCCGTGCCTGGCTTAGTACCTTGGCAACCATTTATATTTGGTACATTGGGTATTGCCTTAGCATCGGGTTCAGCCGCTGCGATAAACCATTTAGTCGATCATAAAATTGATGCACAAATGGCGCGCACTCAAAATAGACCTTTACCAACGGGACACTTAAACCAACGTAAAGCGGCTATTTTTGCTTTTGTTATCGGTGTGCTTGGCTTAGGCATGCTACTGCTATTTGTTAATGCGCTAACGGCGTTACTAACCTTTATCTCACTGATTGGTTATGCGGTGGTTTACACCATGTATCTAAAACGCGCGACACCACAAAATATTGTGATTGGTGGTGCCGCAGGTGCAGCGCCCCCCGTTTTAGGTTGGACCGCGATTACCGGTGATATTAATGCCCATTCATTATTGCTATTTTTAATTATTTTCGCCTGGACACCGCCACATTTTTGGGCGCTGGCAATTCACCGCCGCGAAGAATATGCCAAAGTTGACATTCCAATGTTGCCGGTAACGCACGGGGTGGAATTTACCAAATTGCAGATTCTGCTCTACACCATAATTTTAATTATAATAACTATCTTACCGTTTATTACATTAATGAGTGGTGTGTTCTATTTAGGTGGCGCATTAGCGCTTGGGTTTGGCTTCTTGTACTACGCGGTGGCGATTCGCAGTGATGATGAAAAGATGCCAATGAAGACATTTGGTTATTCTATCTTTTACTTAATGGCTCTGTTTGCTTTCTTACTTATCGATCACTACATCCCGTTAGTGATGAGTTTGATTGCCTAATACTTCAGTTTATTTAAAGCCTATTTAGTATCAAGTGTATTCACCTCGTCCCAATTATCGGGAGGAGGTGAATTTGCATAATGTTGAGCACGCACTGCAAACTTCTCAGCAGCGACATCACCTTGTGAAGCAAGAATCGTAAACACTTCTATGGCATGATCAAATTTTCGGGCACGATAAGCGGCTAAGCCTGAGGCAAAATTTTCTGCATGTTTAGCAGAAATAGGCATCGGATCATCGTTAGATAAAGGTTCATAAATCGTCACAGGTGATTCCCGACCTTTAACACGAACCATGTCTAATTCACGAAAAGTAAGTTTGTCACCACACTCTAACACTGTTGTATCACTGGCAATCACTTTGGTGCCATAGACTTTATTCACCCCTTCAAGTCGTGAAGCAAGGTTTACTGCATCACCCATGATGGTGTAATTGAGTCGGTGAGAAGAACCAATGTTACCCACTAGCATCTCGCCGGTATTAATACCTATGCGTGCTGCGACTTCGGTGTCGCCAGGTAAACCAAAGCTAAGGCGCAGTTCATGTAAGCGCTGATTACATTTAATTGCTGACTGTACCGCATGCAGGGCATGATTAGGGTCGTCATGTGGTGCACCAAACACGGCAATAATCGCATCACCAACGTATTTATCAACAAAGCCGCCGTACTGTTTAACGATGCTGGTCATTTCATCAAAGTACTGGTTTAAAAATTCGACTAAGTCGGAAGGTGATAATGACTCAGAGATGCTGGTGTAGTCAGCTATATCCGAGAACCAAACGGTTAATGTGCGCTTTTCTCCTCCGAGAGCAGGTAGATTACCACTTTCAATCATGTCATCAATCACAGCGGGTTCTAAATAATACTCGAAAGATTTTTTATAAAGGCGCTTATCTTTATCGGTAACATTAAATCGTAATCCAAGCACTGCGGCGAAACATATCGCCATGCCGACGAGTGGGTTAAATAAAGGTAAGACAAGACCAGAGTAAAAAGCATTAATAACAATGGCAATCCAAACGCCGCCTAATAGCAAAGCAACCAGTGTCATCCTTACGGGCGGAATTAACATTGAAACAATCGCAATGATAAGTACTAAGGGTAAGGTCAATAAGGCATAGTTGAGGTTCGATAATTCCTTTAAGCTGTTACCAAATAATAAATTATTAATTGCTTGCGCATGCACATAGACACCGGGCATTTGATCGCGCGTAGCAGTTTCTGCATAGCGCGTTGCATCGTAACTAATTACGCAGCGTTCAGGCACGCTTAAGCCGCCGCGCGTTTGCGCATAGCGCATGGAAGTTTGTCGGCGGTCTTCTGTATCTAGCACGGCTCCCACTAATACTATTTTATCGTCGAAATGCTTTTTGAAGTATTCGTTGTTATCTTTTTGTGAGCAGGTATACAGATCAGCCAATGAGTAAGTTGGGATATAATTAGGCTGGGTATTAAAATTAATTAATATTTCGTTATTAGCTGTGGTCGGTATGAGTTGGTTATTAAAAGTAAATGACTCGCCATCATTAGGGCTTACTTTTTCATCAATACTGCGTGCGGCTAATTCAAGTGACATAAAAGGATCAGTGCGTGTATTGCCATTGTCTTCAACTTGCTTAGCCCACAATGGCATGTAACGAATCACATCATCGTCACTTTTTTCAGTGCCACCGACATTGAGTAGTCGTATATTCTTTGCATTGCCTACTGCAAAACTATGCCCACGGTAAGGCGTAACGGGGACGCCACGATGATCGATTTTACCCAAGACAATTTTACCGGCACGGCCGTGCTTATATAAGGTGCGTAAGAATTCGCGATCGTATCCTGGTACGTGTTGTTCGACAGAGGTGGGTAAAATAATATCGAACCCCACAACTTTAGCACCACCGTCAATCACGTCATTCAATACAGCCGCATATTGCGGTGTCCAGAAAACTTTTCCTAAACCAATGAAGGGTTCTTTCTCATAGGTTTCTTCATCAACGGCAATGACAATAACTTTAGATTCAGCTGCAACAGTATGTGAGTCAGGAAAATTTTGTTGAAGAATATGCCGAAGCCAAAATAAACTATCGATTGAAACGGCTTCAAGACGATTGGTGAAGGGTAAGGCCATAAACAAAGTCACTACGACAGCTATAACAGTCGCAGTGATAAAATGCTTAAACTTCATTTAAGCGTGCGTCTTACGTGCGCCACTTATAAATCAACGAGGCGACTGATGATAGGCGCTTTACCCGGCTCAGCTTTATTATGGACTTTAAATATTTTGCTTTTGCCATCGGTGATTTGAGCGCGGTAGATACCTGGCGCTAACGAAATATTCTTATCTGAAAAATCAACGTGCTTACTCTTTAGCAGCATTTTATAACGTTTGCCCTTGACATCGATACGCTCAACGCTTAATTCTGCATTAGCTTGAGCTAAACGAAATATCGGCGAATTACCATAAATGGTCACTTCAGGTTGGCGTAAGCCAACTTTTTTCGAGCCACTGCGAAAAGCCAGTGCAGCGCTGGTGCTTTTTGATTGACCACTGAGCTCGGCATGACCGCCATCGCATTCAACATCTTCACGCATTAACTGGCTTTTACTAACGCTGCTTTGCTCAGTGCCAATGGTCACGGTGCCACCAGTAATAGTTTCACGACGGCAAGATTGTAAGTAACCCAAGGTAATGCTGTCTTTGGCATCGAGCTTAATAATTTGCCCAGTACTGAGGTAATCCATAAATGCTAAGCCAGACTTGGGCGCATTGATGTCTTCAATAATAGCCGCTGGAGGCGCAGCATGGGCATGACCAATGCAAGATAAGCCAATCAGTAAAATCGTTGTTTGTATTGTTTTCATTTGGGTTATCCCGATTACATACCTGTATAGAGCTGTTAGTGCGTGCTATGCTCTTTTTAGCGGATTATATCTATAACAATACACCACGACCGCAGCAGATAATAGGTGATTTTGTCACAGTTTGTGGGCAGTTTTTTTAGCCTTTCAAACGTAAAACTACGTGGAAAAGGAATTGACGAATGCCTGGTAAAAATTGGTTTCTAAACTTGGTAACATTGGCCCTTTTTTGGTTATCCAGCCTAGCGGTTGCCAATGAAGCACCTTACGGTCTTGATCTTGGTCGTTACCACGCGCTGGTTATCACCAACCAACAATACGATAAGTTAACTCCATTAAAAACACCGCATGGTGATGGTGACGCGTTAGCCTCAATCCTGCGCCGAGATTATGGTTTTAAAGTCACCCAACTTAGAGATGCCAATCGAGGCATGACCCTGGATGCGTTAGACCGTTTGGTGGAGCGCCTAACCCCTAGCGATAATTTGCTCATTTTTTACGCGGGTCATGGCCATCTTGATCCAGCTACGGGCGAAGGCTACTGGTTGCCCGTTACCGCTAACCCTAAACGCCGATCTGAGTGGATATCGAACAGTGATGTGACCGACACTCTCCGCGCGACTGTTGCACAACATGTGCTAGTCATTTCTGACAGCTGTTTTTCAGGTACCTTAAGTCGTAATGCAGGCGCCGGTTTAAAAGTTGGCCTCGATAAGAAAAGTTATTATAAAAAAATTGCTTCGCGCAAATCACGCACTTCACTAAGCTCTGGTGGTCTAGAGCCGGTAGATGATGGCGGAGCCAAGGGACATTCTGTATTTGCTGGTGCTCTTATTGATGCACTTTCGCGAAATGATGAAGCCTTGTTAGAAGGCGAGACACTTTATAATGCTATCAAACGGCCGGTAGCATTAAATTCTTCAGCGACGCAAAAACCCATGTATTCAGATGTGCGCACGACCGGACATGATGATGGTGATTTTCTGTTCCATCGCCGAGGAGTTAAACCTAAAGTTGCAGCGCCAGCGGTGGTAACGAAAGTCGAAGACTCACCTAAGCAAGGTATTGATACCAGTGCAGCCTATGAGCTGACATTCTGGAACAGCATTAAAGATAGTCAGGACGCCCAGGATTTTGCCGCCTATCTAGATAGTTATCCTAATGGTCAGTTTGCTGGTCTGGCGAAACTGAGAGTCAAAAAGCTCAGCCGTAAAACTAAGCCGCAACCAGTAGCCCCGCCCGTCGTTATCAGTGCGGTTGCACCACCTCGAAATATTAAACCGGCGCCATCGAAGAAAAAACCAACGCTCGTCGGTGGCGAAGTCGTGCTATTAGTGAGAGCGACACCTGAACAAGAACACTCACCTGAGTTCTCGGATATTAAAACCTATTCAACTGCTATTGCTGGATTAGTGCAGAAATATTATTCCTCACAATCAATGAAAGTGATCGTTGAAGAAAAAATGACCTCTGCCTTTATCTATGAAGGTGACGATTACAATGTGAGTGATGGTATCTGTGAAAAATACGCAGCTAGGATTATTTATAGTGTTGAGCTAGACATGACTCGTGAAATTGAAGAACTCACTCGTACTCCTGATGAAGTTTTTATAGGCATTTTTGATTGCAATAAAAAGACTAAAGTGATTAAAACTTTCCCTGTCAATTTTCAACGCGGTGAAGCATTTACCTATGCCAGTTCTGTCGAGAATAGTATTAATGTCTTTGAAAGAATCATCTCTCCTTTTTCTACTTCAAGATAACCAACTGATTTAATAGTAATTATTCGGTTTAGCATAATTATGCTTGACAGTATACTGTCTGTACACTAATTTCTGTAATGACAGAAATAGGTGAAATATGAAACTAACCGCGACAATGGAAAAATACATTCTTCACTGGGGTGAAATGGGCTCGCGTTGGGGCGTTAACCGCACCGTCGCACAAATACATGCCTTACTTTACCTCTCACCAAACCCACTTAGCGCCGAAGAGATATCCGACACGCTCGGTGTTGCGCGTTCAAATGTCAGTACCAGCATAAAAGAACTACAGTCCTGGAATCTGATTCGTACCATCAATGTAATGGGTGATAGACGAGATTACTTTGATGCCATGAGTGATCTCTGGGACATGTTCATGGTGATTATGGCCGAACGTAAGAAACGAGAAATCGATCCGACAATGAGCATGTTGCGAGAATGCATTATTGAAGCTGATGAGGATAAAGAAACACCTGCTGAAATAAAAGAACGCATGGCCAACGTACTCGATTTCATGGAAACCCTAACGGGCTGGTACGACCAAATGAAAGACGTGCCAACGCCAATGTTAGTCAAATTGATGAAACTGGGCGGCAACGTAACAAAATATCTGGGGAAGTTTAGAAACTAAGAAAGTAATGATTAGGTGCTTAAGATGAATAATGGCAAGTTAACATTTCCTTCAGAAGGTGAGCTGTTTAGAAAAATTTTAGCGCAAGACTGGCTAAAACTTCACCCAGATATTCAAGCACGCTTTGCCAAGAACCCTGAGCCGGATAAGCCTTTGTACTACAGAGGTGAATTAAGTGAATTGTCTTGCTCTAAGATAGGTAAAATACTTGGTTACCTGACACTGCCGATGATTAAAGGGGCTCTGTTACCGTTTAATGATAAGGACTTTCCGGTTGATATTGAAGTGTACTCAAAAGCCAATTGTCCATTTATTTTCAAGCAACGTATTTACCGATTGAATAATCGTAAAGCTGTGGAATTTACTTCCTATATGCGAGAAAGTAGTAAAGGTGAAGTATTAGAATACGTCGGAATGGGCTTAGGAATGAAGTTAGTCCTGCATGTCGAGAATGGAAATTTATACTTCACTAGTGACGGCTATTTCTGGGATGTGTTGGGTTTACGTATTCCCTTACCGGGTATAATCACGCCGGGTAAGACTTTTTTATCACATCGTAATGATAATCCTAGCCAGTTCAATATACGTATTGAAATTAAGCATTGTTTGTTTGGTACCACGTTTACTCAGGTAGGGATTTTTCAAGAAGTTTTGCCTGAAGTTGCCACATCATGAATACCTATTTGCTGGCTTTACAGCTGATGGCCGTGCAAGGGATTATGGGAGCCTTTGACACCCTTTATCATCACGAACTAACAGAAGCATTGCCTAAACATCGTACGGCTCGAAAAGAGCTTTCAATCCATGCATTACGCTCAATGATTTATGCCGTGTTATTTATTGGCTTATCTTCATGGCAGTGGAGTGGGGCGTGGTCTCTGGTGTTACTAGGTTTGTTTGGAGTAGAAATTATTCTAACGCTCTGGGATTTCGTTATTGAGGATAAAACACGTCTTCTGCCCGCATCAGAGCGGGTCACGCATACTGTTCTTGCCATTAATGGTGGTGCCTTTATCGCCTTACTCGTGATAAATACGCCAGATTGGTTTGCAGTCGCAACTGCACTTACATGGCAACCGCATGGATATCTCAGTATGTTTTTGGCCGCATGTGGAATTGGCGTAGGGCTGTCGGGCTTACGTGATGCATTGGCAGCTTACAAGCTTGGTAAGGTTGATGAACAGGATGGGTTTGATATGAATATTAATTTTGGTAAAGAAGCCAAAAACTTTTTAGTGACGGGGGCAACAGGCTTTATTGGACAACAGTTAATCGCAGCCTTACTAGCTGATGGACAGCATGTAACCATACTAACTCGTAATGTAAAACAAGCCGCGTGGAAGTTTGATGGCAAAGTAAAATGCATCAGCAATATGCAGGAGTTGGCGTTATCACACCACATTGATGTGATAATAAACCTTGCTGGTGCACGCATTCTAGGTTGGCGCTGGTCTTCAAAACGTAAAGCTGTTTTGCGTAATAGTCGAGTTAACACAACAGAGGCTATCGTGTCGTGGATTGCCAATGCAGAAAATAAACCTGATTTGTTACTTTCGGCCTCAGCTATTGGTTATTACGGTATTCAAGAGCAGGGTGACGATACAGAACTCACTGAAGATAGTCCTTCGCAATCTATATTCATGTCGACACTATGTCAGGAATGGGAGGCCTCTGCGCAAGCCGCTGTTGAGAAGGGAGTTGACGTTGCCTGTATGCGTTTTGGTTTGGTACTTGGCAAAGAGGGTGCGTTACCGATGTTGATGTTACCGATTAAGCTTGGCCTTGGTGGCTCACTAGGCAGTGGCAAACAATGGCTGTCATGGATTCATGTTGATGACTTAATTCGAGCGATGGCACATTTAATCAATGACAAAGAAAAAAATGAAAATAATACTAATCAGAGTGCAATTTATAATTTCACTGCCCCTGAAGCAGTGACACAAAAAAGGTTCAGTCAGATAGCAGCAAAAATAATTCATCGGCCGTGTTTTTTTCCAACACCGGGCTGGCCGATGCGTCTGGTCTTAGGTGAACAAAGTGATTTGTTACTGGAAGGGCAGAGGGTTGCACCCACCCGGCTATTGAAGAATGGATTTGGTTTTAGCTATCCAACCTTAAAACAAGCGCTTGAGAGTTTGTATTGAGTTAATATCCGATTTCCATGCCTATGAAAATCTCGCAAAAAAACCGGAGTCATGAGGATGGTTATATTGTTTCATTATCTGGTGAGCAAAGGCACTCAATCAATCGTTCTACCTGTTTCTTACAGCAGCCACTTCCCATTGTGGCGTAGGTTTGCCTTTTAATGTCATCGACAGTTGTAGCTCCGCTGACGATGGCACTGATAATATCTATCTTAGGAACCTCATTACACGTACAGAGATTTCGATCCAAATTAGTTTTAAGGTTAGTTGGAAGTTTATCCAAATGGTCTGTTAGCTGAGCTACTTGTTCTTCAAATTTCATAATGACTTTATAGCCCTAACTATTTTAAACAGCCTCGGTAGAATATCCATATTATTTATCTTTATCAGGCCAATGCCACGAAGGTCTATCCAGCATTCCCTGTCCCACAATTTCAGTTTGACCCAAATTTTTCGCTAACCTCACCGAATTACATTCCTCTGATTCCTCGAGCGCAGCTATTAACCTACTTGCATGTGACACGACCCAAACTTGAGTGGTCGCTGCCGCACGGATAATGAGTCTGCCAAGTGCAGGCAGTAGATCCGGATGCAAACTCGTTTCAGGCTCATTGAGTACCATCAGTGGGGGAGGCCGGGGTGTAAGTAGGGCAGCGACCCATAACAAATAACGCAATGTACCATCCGACAATTCTGATGCGGTTAAAGGCCTCAATAGCCCTTCCTGGCGCAGATTGACATTAAAACGACCATCTTCCTGCACCGCAATGCTTAAACTTGCCCCCGGAAAAGCATCTGAAACAGCATCGTTAAGTGCTTCTACGTCGCCAATTTCTATAATCGTTTGCAGCGCTGCCGCTAAATCTCGTCCATCATGATGTAGCACAGGGGTACGAGTCCCCAATTGAGGTAAACGTGCCGGGGCTTCACTGTCAGATCGAAAGTGATCATAAAATCGCCAGCCTTTTATCTCTTCTCTCAAGGCAATTATTTCAGGGGCTTTTTCCGGGTCGGCGGCTTGCCCAAAAATACTTTCAAAATTGCTTGTATGTTGGGAAATAACCTCCCATTTGCGATTTGAACGTACCTTGGTGATGGCACCTGACCTATCTACTAATAAACTTGCCGGGCGATATGAATTGCCAGCCCAGATACACTCGCGTTTTATTTCCGGATCGAGTGCGAAGGCAGTTGGCCCCAAATTTCCAGGAGGCGGAAGCCCGAGTGAAATTGAATAACCAAAATCATCACCTGAGAAGCCTAATCGTAACCGTGCGGCCTTTTGCTTCGGGCCACCTTGAATCTCGACATCGCCCTTGCGCATGCGATCAGAAATATTCTCAGGCCCCGCCCAGAAGGTTGAATTAAGCCCACCTTCTCTTGCTAATGAGTTGATCACGCCACCCTGTGCGGTTTCTGATAATAATCTAAGCGCTTTATACAAATTTGATTTTCCACTGGCATTCTCTCCGGTAATAACATTTAAGTTACCGAATGGAATGACCAGACTAAGCAAAGATCGATAGTTGCCAATTGCTAGTGTATTTATCATTTTCAGTTAGCACTTACCTGTTTAAGGTGATTGTGATGAGTATAACAAACTAAGCTTTTTAGTATGTTCATTATGCGCCTGAACGAGCTCTGACGTGAGTGAATATATCAAGTTTAGTTTTAAAGTATTTATTTTCCATAATAAATATCTAAATCAATTTTTTTGGCTAAGTTTTGTATAACACTGATTGCAGACAATGATTTCAGTATCAGTTTCAAATCCATTACCACCAGGATCAGACTTAAACTTTGCACGGCCATTATCGACTACTTTATTGGCACAAGGTCTTGCGGGATAGTTTTTTTTACGTTTTAAAAGAGTGTATTGCTTGGAAGGGGTGTTAGAAGGTTGCTGGGTATGACAGTTTTTACATATATACATTTTCCGAGGCCATTTAGATACCTTCTGGTGGCCTATACCCAGAAGCGTTAGTTTAAGAAATGTTACGGAGCGAAACTTACGGGATTAACTATTTTAAGTCAAGACTCAGTTTATAGTTTCTATTTCTCCACTAAACGGTTTTTTTAATTTATTACGTTCGCTTAAATGGCTGGTGTGAACATTGCGACAAAAGAAGCGATGTGTACACCAGCCGATTAAGTTATTAATTAATTTAGAAATTTAAACGCAAATAAAAGCCTTTAATTTTACCGGTGTCTTGCGTAGCGGTGTCTTTAACTTTTAATTTCCATTGGCCATTCAGTACTTGTCCTACTAATTGCGACAGTACTGGTGTGCTAGCCGTATCATATTCTCGGTTAAGATTATTGGTGCCCGCACCCTGTTTATTGTGCAGTCTAACAGTGGTTAATCCACTGCCGGCAGGGGGGACTAGATCAACAACGAGATCGCCAATGTAGGTGTGCTCCAGATCGATACCAACGACGATGTCTTTAAGCACCTTAGTGTCGCCAACCGCGAGTGACAATGATGAGGTCTTGTTGTCTTTAATTGCGACATCTTGCATAGCGTGGTGTATCGCCGTGTATTTTGTCTGTGAAGGTAACGCGCGCTTAACGGCATTGAAGGCATTGACTCGACCATAACCGTATAGCGGGCTGTGGCCCTCGGCAGAATAATTTCCCTGCGCTGAGTCAATCTTGTCACAACTTTGTTTGATAATGTCTCTTACCTGTTCCCAACGCAAAGCAGGGTTACGCGATATGATAAGCGCGGCAACACCCGCAACACCGGGACAAGCACTCGACGTGCCGCCAAAATCATCGGTATAGTCGCCGGTCGCATAGCCTTGTTGCCCTGAACGGTCGGTGGTCCAGATTCCGTCTGTTAAAGAAGGCTCACCGTGGCTAGAGGGGAAAGTGCACCACAAGGCCTGACCGATATCACTGTAAGCGCTGCGGGTACCCTTATCATTACACGCCGCTACCGCAAGCACTTTTTCGTAACTCGCGTAGCCATCATTGTCGACGCTTTCATTGCCATTGCCCGCCGCCCAAGTAATAACACAGCCCTTACCGCGCCGCCCATTGGTGGTGGCATAATCGATGGCTAAGCGGGTTGAATCGGGTAGCGGAACCACATTGTTGTGCAGCGGATCAGTGCTGTCCCACCAAGGCCCATCTTGTGGTCCCCAACTGCAACTGATCACATCCGCACCGTGATCGGCCGCCCACTTAAAGGCATCTGCTTCTGCCTGTGAACCGAGCACCGAACGTAAACGAAGCGGCATCAATGTTGCCTTGGGCGCAACACCCGATGCGCCTAACGCGCCGTTGGCACAAGCAACACCCGCACAGGCTGTGCCGTGGTTATCACCCGACCCCGGTGCTGCACTGTTTATCTGTCGCGTAAAGTCACGGGGGGCGACTATTTTACCGGCCCCAATAAATTCCTCATGTTGGGTATCAACACCATCATCAATAATGGCGATAACAGTATTCTCGCCCTCAGATAAAGCCCACGCTGCATCGACATTGGCGTGTTGATTGATGAGTTGACCATTGATGCGTGAGGTAGACAGATGCCATTGTTTTTCAAAAGCGGCTTTTTTACCTATTGGTCGAACTAACTCGGGATGGCAAAGTAATACTTCAGGTCGTTTGAGAAGCTTAGCGGCGATGGCGAATATTTTATTGCCGATACCTTCCGCCGCCTCAACAAAAAATGCCCGTGGTGCATAGAGTAGTTCTGTCTTCACTTTTAGGCCACTGTCTTTGAGTATTTTTTTGCAAGTTGTTATTTTTATGCTTGGTAAAAATTGAACAAAAGCATTTTCGGTGTAGACAAAGGGCTCGCCATTTTTTCTATCTGTTAACACTCTGCCAGCAAATCGAATACCACTTTGTTTCTTTAAGCGGGTTCTAATTGAGTCACGCATTTTTTTACGCTGTGGCCGCGTTGCGGTGCAACGAAATATTTCAACGCCTGCTTCATAATCCTGCGCAACAGATTGTAAAGGCTCAATGGCCATGCGGTTAGGCGCGCTCATGGGCAGTTTCGCTAGCGTGCCGGGTTTGTTAAGCCTGACAACCAAATACTCATCGGTATCTTCAAGCTTGAGGGCGGGCGTACTTTTCCCTGCATAATAGACATTAAATTTTGGCATGATAATCTTCCTTAATCAGTGAACGTGCGACGGTTAGCTGAAGCTCTAATAGAAGGAGGTAAATGTAGAGTAATACGCAGCTTGATGGTTACCATTGAACGACTTGTTTGCCGATGTTGTCAACTCTTGCTTAGCATCTAGCAAAAGGCAAGACCTGACACCTATGTCATTAAACAAAGTATAGTAAGATAATCAGTGGTCGATTCAGACAAAGAAAGGTGAAAGTGATGGTCATTAACAGTATTCAGTTCGGTATCAAACAGACCAGCCTCGCCTTCTCACATTCATCGTGGTCGGGTGAATGCTGAGTCGATCCTGAAGAAAAGCAGCCAAAGGAATTATTTGTTAACCTCTTTTCTTAATGGCAGGAACATGATAAACATCAACCCCCTTTAATGCCTTACACTTAACACTAGAATCACCATATAATGAGAATGCCTGATGCCAACATCCGATAAAAAGAAACCCAAAAATACTAAACGGAGTATATGGCCAAAACTGATCACATTTACATTGCTCCTGCTGTTTGCCGCCGTTGCAATCTCGCTTCTACCTCGCAGTTTTCAGCAAGATACTTCCATTATTGGTAAAGGCACTAACGTTGTAGTGCTGATGCTTGATCCCGTTCTTGTTCAGGGCACCGAAACAGTCATTGCCATGAATGAAGTAAGAGATGAATATGAAGGACGCTTGGAATTCATTATTTCAAATATAAATACACCAGAAGGTAGACTATTTTACCGCACACATGATCTGCGATCGAATGCACTGGTGTTTTTTGCTGCTAATGGTGAAAGGCTAGAAATAGTTTATGCGCCACAAGTCGCAGAATCATTACGAAATAACGTTAACAGAATATTCAAATACTGATATACCAATATATAATTTTTTGTTACGTCAGATATTTTCTCTATAATCGATGCTAATTAAGTCGCTAGCATTAGGCGCTAGCTGTTTCTTCAAAAAATCTTTAAAACCCTGATGCTTGCGAAAACTATCAAGTGCTGCCTGATGCGTAAAACGCACTGACCAGCAGAAGCGATAGTGACAGTTTTCTTTCATGGCTTCACCCGTGAATACTTCACGAACACCTGGGATCTGGGAGAGTATCTGCTTGCCTTCAGATATAAGGGTTTTGTGAGACTGTTTTGCACGTGCATTCATATTATGAATAATAAGGTGCTCGACGAATAACCAAGGTTCGCATCGTTCAAGCACCTCAGCAGCACGTCCTGCACTTCCCCATTGAAGAAGGCAGCGTTGAACTTCTTTTACTACTGCATCTTTCACATCTTTTTTAAGGTCTGTAAAACTGCCATCTGGATTTTCTTTGCTGCGTTTACACATTGCCTTTGCTGCAACATCTGAAAGAGCTGTGTAATAATCAATCTTTGCAACACCATTTAATGTCAATTTATGAAACTGATCTTCATTCAGGCCGCTGCCACCGTGGATGACTAATGGGATATTGACCGCCTGGTTGAGTTGTTTCAGACGGGCATAGTCAAGCTTTGCACATCCGTGTCCCTGTACTGTGCCGATAGAGACGGCTAGAAAATCTACACCTGTCCTTTCGACATAGGCCTTCGCTTCAGAGGGAAGGGTAAAAGCCGTTTCGCCCGGATGTTGTTTGGCGCCTTCACCCTCTTTGCCCGCAACGTAACCAAGTTCACCGACTACGGAAACACCACAGCCATGTGCTATCTCGGTAATAGCAAGTGTCTTGTCGATATTGTCAGAAAAATCCTTATTTGATACATCCAGCATGACACCGTTGCATCCCAGGTTGATCGCTTTAACCGCAGATTCCAGAGTGCTACCATGGTCAAGTTGAATAGCGACAGGAACAGATGCACGTTTTGCAGCGGCTTCAACCGCTGGCAAAAAAAGTTCAAAATCATAATGTGCGAAATGAGGTTCTGCAATACTCAGGATAACTGCAGAGCGACACTCCTCTGCTGCATCAATAACAGCTTCTAGAAAATCCAGACTCACCAAATCAAAAGCACCTACGGCATAATTATTATCATAAGCGTGATAAAGCATATCGTGCATATTAACCAAAGGCATAAGTAGTTCCTATTACTGACGCATCATGACGTCAGGTTAAAAAAATCGAAGACAAAAAAACCGAGGACACTACTCGACAACTATTCGATAACTGCTCCATGTCTTGTTCTCGATCATTACTCCTAGCTAAGACTGACCTGTAACGGAATGCCTCAACCATCAAGAGTGTGACCTTCTGGATTAATGCTGAAATAAATTAACACAGGGATAACCATTCCGCCAATCGCTGCAATTGGGAGTGTTGCTTGTTTTGGAACAGCGAGTTCACCAACTAAAATTTCTCGCTTAAGCTCTAGTCCGATTACAAAAAAGAATGTTGCCATCAAACCATCATTGATCCAATGATTTTGATAACTCGAAGCCTGGTACGCTGATTGTAATTCGAACTTTATGTCGAGAGAGATGATAGGCAATAAAATATAAAAAGCAATTAGAGTTTGAATATTTCTCAGCAAACAGTACTTATTCTTCTTTGAAATCTAAAATGTTATTACTCTCGGCAATTATGAAATCATGAAAAGTTCGTGCCACCAAAGAGAGTTTTTTACCTTTCATATGCACAGCAAACCAGCGACGCTTGAGCGGAAATCCTTCTACATCGAGTACGACTAATTTTTTTGCTGCTTGCTCTAACCTAAGACTATGCAATGACAATATTGCGAGACCTAGTCCGGCCATTACTGCTTGTTTTAAAGCTTCACTACTACCCAGTTCCATATAGGGTTCTATATGGAGGTTATTCTTTTTGAGTAGGCGATCAAATACCAAGCGTGTTCCTGAGCCTTCTTCACGTACCAGAAAGCGTTCATTAACAAGCTCTTCCAAGGAGACCTTCTTTTTTTTCGCGAAAGGATGTTTGGGGTGAGCAACCGGCACCAAAATATTTTCCAGAAAAGGGTAGGTCTCTAGTCTATCGTCCTCAGGTATCTGTCCCATAACGACAAAATCATCTTCATTGTCATACAAGCGTTTTACCACTCTGGCGCGATTGGTAAACACCAGTTTTGGCTCAACCTCGGGATATTTATTTAAAAAAGTCCCAAGCAGGTGAGGCATGAAATACTTCGAAGTGGTTACCACTGAAAGCCGCAAGGGGCCTTTTACCACTCCTTTAAGTTCTTCAATCGTATTTTTCAATTCTTCTGCTCGATTGAGAATATCCACACTTGCTTCATACAAGGCTTTACCCGCTGTGGTGGTGAAGATCTTCTTACCCACGCTTTCAAAAATGGGTAATCCACATTGTTCTTCTAGGCGTTTAATCTGAATAGAAACAGCAGGTTGCGTGAGATGAAGCTCCTCAGCCGCACGGGTATAGCTGTTGTTGCGAGAGACGGCTTCGAATAACTTTAGTTGTTGTAAGGTGAAATGCATATTAACCCAATCATTTACTTTTGTTTATGAATTTTATAACAATTATAAATTATTATAAATGATTGCCTCTCGTTATAGTACCTGACGTTGAGAAAATGACGAAACCTAGATAGCGACTTAAGTAAGTAGTCGAATCATGAAATTTTGGGACTGAGGGGTAATCTCCTCGGTCGATTTAAAAGTACTAGGAGGCAATAATGGCTATAGGTAAAGAAGGTATTAAAGGGAAGGAGCGCTATAAATCTGGCGTTATCTCCTACAAAAAAATGGGCTATTGGCAGCCTGACTACGAACCAACCGACGTAGATGTCCTTGCGATGTTTCGTCTTACTGCATCACCCGGTGTAGATCCTGAAGAAGTTGCAGCTGGCGTTGCCGGTGAATCTTCTACAGCGACTTGGACTGTGGTTTGGACTGATCGTCTAACTGCATGCGAATTATATCGCGCCAAGTGTTACAAGATGGATCCTGTACCTAATACGGGCGAAGGCACTAATATTCCACAACAGTATTTCATCTACATCGCTTATGATATGGATCTGTTTGAGCCAGGTTCTATTGCTAACGTAACCGCCTCTATCATCGGTAACGTATTTGGCATGAAAGCACTTGCGGCACTACGTTTAGAAGACATGCACTTCCCAGTGGCTTACATGAAGACTTTCGACGGTCCAGCGACTGGTATCATCGTAGAACGTGAGCGTATGGATAAGTTTGGTCGTCCACTTCTTGGTGCGACAACTAAACCAAAACTAGGTCTATCGGGTCGTAACTACGGTCGTGTAGTTTATGAAGCACTGAAAGGTGGCCTTGATTTCGTTAAAGATGACGAGAACATCAACTCACAGCCTTTCATGCATTGGCGTGATCGTTTCTTGTATTGCATGGAAGCGGTTAACAAAGCTTCTGCTGCCACTGGTGAGGTTAAAGGTCACTACCTGAACGTCACTGCAGCGACTGTGGAAGAGATGATCGAGCGTGCTGAGTTTGCTAAAGACTTAGGTTCTATCATCATCATGATCGATTTGGTTATCGGTTACTCCTCTATTCAGTCAATGGCTAAGTGGTGTCGTGAAAATGACATGATCCTGCATTTACATCGTGCTGGTAACTCAACTTATTCACGTCAGAAGAACCACGGCATGAACTTCCGCGTTATTTGTAAGTGGATGCGTATGGCGGGTGTTGATCATATTCATGCAGGTACTGTTGTTGGTAAGCTTGAAGGTGATCCAGCAATGATTCATGGTTTCTATGACGTGCTACGTGAGACCAAAAACGAAGTCAATTTGGGCAATGGTATCTTCCTAGAGCAAGATTGGGCTTCACTGAACAAGGTTATGCCTGTTGCTTCTGGTGGTATTCATGCTGGTCAAATGCATCAGTTAATCCATCACTTAGGTGAAGATGTTGTTCTTCAGTTCGGTGGCGGTACAATTGGTCATCCAGATGGTATTCAAGCGGGTGCGACTGCAAACCGTGTTGCACTTGAAGTCATGATTCAGGCCCGTAATGAAGGTCGTGATTACTTGGCAGAAGGTCCTGAAATCTTGAAGAAGGCAGCGAAGACTTGTTCTCCACTACAAGCTGCACTTTCAACTTGGAAAGACATCACATTTAACTATGAATCTACCGATACTGCGGATTTCGTTCCGTCAGCTACGGGCAATAACTAAGAGGGCTACCTATTATGATGACCAATTACCGTAATCAAGTCACTCAAGGTCAGTTTTCGTTTCTACCTGACCTAACTGACGAAGAAATTACACTACAGATTAAATATGCGTTGGATCAAGGCTATGCAATCAATATCGAGTACACTGATGATCCACATCCACGTAACACTTACTGGGAAATGTTTGGCTTCCCTATGTTCGACATGAAAGACCCTGCTGGTGTAATGGTTGAAGTTCAAGCCTGCCGCAAGACTTTCTCGAACTGCTACATTCGCGTTATGGCATCTGATGCCACACGTGGTACAGAATCACAAAAGATGTCATTCATTGTGAATCGTCCAGCTGTTGAGCCAGGTTTCCGCTTGCTTCGCGAAGAGCGTGAAGGTCGTTGCATGGGTTACACAATCGTACCTTACGCTTGTGACATGCCAGAAGGCGAACGTGGTCAGTAAGCATTAAGTTGTAAGCTAGATAAAGAAGGGGCGGCTTATTCCGCCCCTTCTTTTTCATAACTGTTATTATTTTATTATTAAATTTTATGGAGACATCCCATGTCGAACGAGACCGAAACCGAAACCAATATTATATTGCCTGACGATACCCCAGTAGACTTACAGGCAGAGATGGTTTCCTCCAACGTGATGGGAATACTCGACGAACTCGATAGAGAGCTTATTGGACTAAAACCGGTCAAAACACGTATTCGTGAAACTGCGGCTCTGTTGCTGGTTGATCGCATGCGCAACAAGATGGAGCTGAGTGCTGCCGCGCCGACCTTACACATGAGCTTTACCGGCAACCCAGGCACAGGTAAAACCACTGTTGCGCTGCGTATGGCCGAAATTCTTCATCGTCTAGAATATGTACGTACCGGCCAATTGGTAACGGTAACCCGCGATGACCTCGTTGGCCAATACATTGGACATACAGCACCCAAGACTAAGGACGTCATTAAAAAAGCGATGGGTGGCGTGTTGTTTATCGATGAGGCATACTATCTTTACAAGCCTGAGAATGAGCGTGATTACGGTGCAGAATCAATTGAGATTCTATTACAGACTATGGAAAACAACCGTGATGATCTGGTTGTTATTCTTGCCGGTTATAAAGACAAGATGGATACCTTTTTCCATTCAAACCCGGGCATGCGCTCACGTGTTGCGCATCATATCGATTTCCCGGATTACAGCCCCGAAGAGTTGTTGGCGATTGCACAATTAATGATGGCGGAATCGAATTACCGTTTGACGGACGACGCTAAAAAAGCGTTACTTGAATACACCACACGGCGCATGACCATGGATCATTTTGCGAATGCACGTTCGGTTCGTAATGCCTTGGATCGAGCGCGTCTACGTCAAGCTAACCGTCTTTTTGCAGATGCGAGTAACTCGGTGACGAAGATCGACCTCATGACTATTCACGCCGAAGATATTCTCGCCAGCCGAGTATTCCAAGAGGGCTCACTGGACCTTGATGGCGACGAAGGTGCAGATGTCGATTTCGATGACACACCTAAACACTGAAGCTAGGATAAGGTTTTAAAATACTCAAATGAATATTTCAGAATTTCACCAAGCTGTCATGGCAGCACTTGCGGTCGAACCCGATAAGGAAGTCTTAGAGGATCTTGCGGGTGAGGCCCAACAGCTGGCTGATATGGTCGGTTGGGCCAATGACATTATTGACAAGGACGAGCGTGTATCCGATGCATTTTGGGATCTACAAAAACGTACTAAAGCTTACTATGAAGCATGCAAGCATGAGGAAGTAGCGGTTTTGCATGATAGGATCGGCGATCTTATGGTCTGCATCATTAAGCACGATGAGGACCTAACCCCTTCAACCGATGTTGATGATGATAGTGGTGTAGTATAGATATATCGATTTTTATTTTTAAGGGAGTATCTATACTTTCGGCATGTCAAATCCCCTCGATGACATTAAAACATCACATACCTTGCACAAGGTTGTTCCTGCAGAAGATTACAATCGTGTTCGCCTCGCCCTAAAACGGATACACAACCCACTCCAATTCGAACTCATTTCTATGAGATGCCTAGAAATTTCTCTCCATGACAAATATTGGCTGTGTCTTGATTATTGTGTGGGTGGTAACCCGGTAATGGCATGGACTAACTTTGAGATTTCAGATCGATCTGCTCTCAACGCCCCAGTAGAATGTGAACTTAGGCTTTATCACCACCAAGCGGGTCTGGTGATGGGAGATGTACTTGAAAGTCTTGGTCATTCACTGGAAACAATGCTGGATACCAAAAAATAACGGTTGAATTAAACGGGCTTTGAATTAAATTGTCTTTGCGCGAGCGTAACGGAGGTCAGCTTGAATGATTTATTAGTTCTTTTTATGAAAACGCAGATTAAAAATCCTTAAGTTTTAAAGCTTGTATTAAAGAGCCTAATTAAGGAACCTCTGATTAAGTTTCCAACAATGCAATCAGTTTTGCTCTGTATCCACGTGCAGCTTCAGGATCGACTGGCATAGTTGCATCAATAATTTCAATAATCATCTCTTTTGCAGCGCCTTCTTTATACTCTGCCTTGTGTTCTTGTATGTAGAACAATTGGTCAAGCGCTTGTTCAGTATTGGCTTGCGCAAGTTCACAGATGGCACAATCAATACGTGCATCAAAATCATCCGGGTTTAATAAAATATTTTCTTTTAACGCTTTAAGGCCAGCGGTCTGACTGGCTTTCGTTTTAATCTGTAATTGACCAAAAAGACCTAAACCAGTATCACTATTTTTATCAAGATCGGGGAGTTTATTAAACAAACCGCCCGCCTGATCGAGATCGCCCAAATCTATAAATATTTGCACCATGTCCATCGCAATTTTTGTATTCGATGGGTCTTGTTTAATCGCGTCTGCTAACAACGTAATGGCTTCAGAAGTCTCACCTTTTAAATGAAGCTCACGGGCTTGGTCGCGCATTTGTTCAATTTCACTAACAATATCAAAGCTATGTAAAAGGTCTCTAGCTTCTTCTTCAGAAAGTTCGCCGTCTGTAGAAAAGACTTCTTTGGCATCAATAAATACTTTTAGCGTGGGTGTGGTTAATATTTTATATTGTTTAACCAGCGCTTTATTCTCACTTACGTCAACTTCGGCAAGAATAAACTGTTCTGCAAATTCGGTTGCTAACTCCGTGAATATATCGTGCATTTGCGCACATACTATTGATTTAAGAGTAATAAAAAAAACAAAAACGGGGGCTTTGTCAGAGTTATCTAAAACGTATTTTTTAAAGTCACTGCCAGTGACATCGAAAATGAGTGGTTGCTTGCTCAATTGATTAATCTCTAATTATTAATGAGGCTATATTTAAACTCATAAATATGATGATTGGAAGATCTATACCCGGTATTTAGAGATAGATCAGAGAAAATGGTGGCGGAGGGATTATTTTTTATATCCTTCCATCACCCTTATCATGTGTTTGTTTTCTATCACTTAAGTTGTAGCGGTTTACAAAAAATCGGTACCCCGTCCCCCCTTTAATTATTTAATTGAAGAATTAAATACTATGAAGTAAGCTCAAATTTACTTGGACCGAAATATCGGGTGGATTATAGTGAGCCGAAAAACCAGCCCACTATACAATGCAGAAAATAGGTGAGCAATCATGAGCATGCGATTCAATAAGTGGGCTTCGGACTGGATCGAAGCAAATATCCTTCCTGGCCACAATAGTGACATCGAGACCTACGAAGCGCGGGCAAAGCGGTTGATAGGTGAAATGTACGCTGAAGCAGCCGAGGCTAAATTTAAAAAATTCGAGATGAAAGAGGAGGAGAGTCGTCTTGCGCCTCTAATCCTGACTGCGGTTTCAGATAACCGCGATTTCGACTACGATGTCTATAAGCTAAAGTTCCTATTGGCGGAGGAGCTTGAAGACGGTGACTGAGCCCCATCATCAGGCACACTCATGTATTACATCTTCACCATAATATTTGCGTCTTTGAAAACGTCCAAACTCACTTCACGGAAGACATAACGCCAGCAATGAGGCGTAAGCCGTAGAGATTTGTCTCAACCACGGTCTAAAAGCAAGCCTTATTCTTAATTACGGAGTCCCCCCACCATGGACCTTATCGGTCGTTACCAAAATCCCGGCTATGAGGCTGTTTCCGATGGCGTCATGAGTTTCTTTGATCAGCGAAAAGATCTTCAGCGACAGGGGGTAGCCTTTGGCCCAGGCGGCATCAACGCAGAACCTGCCAAGGTCTCGACAGACATCAGCCTTATCGCATTCAACCGTTCAGATCCTGAAGCGTTCGCTATTTCTGAAGTGATTCTGCGGGGGGTTTCAGTGGGCTTAGAGCAATACTTGAAAGAGCGGGCTCTGTTTCGCGAAGTCTGCCCAGACCAGGAGTTGTTTGTGATGCCGATATTCAACCTGCAGCGTTACGCACCTGGTGAGGGCTTCCGGCAGTGGCACTGTGATTGGACTATTAGCGATGAAGGCACTGAGCCAGGAAATCGCGTTTTAGCCTGGATACTTTACTGTAATTCTGTTGATGAAGCTGGCACCGAATTCCACTGGCAGCAGCATCACGAAGAGGCAGTACGGGGTAAGTTGGTAATTTTTCCGGCCTCACCCTCTCACATTCATCGTGGCCGAGTGAATAATGAGCACAGTAAAACTATTGCAACTGGCTGGATTAATGCTGGATCTCGTGAAGACTTTTTAAAGCGTCTCACTAGCTCCTAAGATAGTTGTCTCGAAGGAATTACTGCCTAATCGGACTCCCTCATAGTCTATAATCTTTACCGTCCTGTTATTTCATTTGTGCGCGTCCTAATTCATTTCACGCAATGACATAACCATCCAATAAATTAGTCTCGTTCAATTCGCGTATCAATATTGATTTTTTTCAAACACCAGTGAATGTTAATCGTGAGTCGATAGAATATGATATACGAGTGAGTGCTTAAAATATTGGTTAGGTATTTTTATCTTTAATATCGATAGGTTTTCCATCAAGGCTTAGCTGATTTTTGTCTAACCAGTATTGCTTAATGCCATCATCACCTTTTTTTAAAGCCCACTCTTCCAGTTCATCTCTTTCTTCAACATAGTCTAAAAATGGCACGCCCCTACCACAAGACGTTTGTACAAGATCTATTGTCATGTCAAATATTTGCCTTGCACCGGGAAGAGGGGTAAATAAAGCGTATAACTCGTCCCATTGTGAATCATTTTTGTGTATTACCTTGGCATTCCCATAAAGACGTAAAATTAATGCCCTGCCCTCAAACGCAGCAAACATGATAGTCATTCGAGGGTTTTCCTGGATATGAGCAGCGGTTTCATTGCCACTGCCTGTTACGTTTAGCCATACTACTCGACCCTTATCTAGCACTCGTAGGGAATCCATTCCCTTCGGCGATATATTGACTCGACTGTCTGCGGTTGCCGTACCAACAAAGAATACGTTTTGATTTTCGATAAACTGTTTTAATGTGTCGGGAATGTCAGAAAATAATGTTCCCATTTTTACGATCCTTTAGATAATTAATGATTAAAATTTGTGACGATGGGTTGCTCATTGATGAAATACACAAGATCACGAACTGTCTTAACCTTGTTAAAATATGGATTATTTTCCGTATTCTCTATTGAGCGGCCTGTGCGTTGCAGTATTTCCTCTAGTAGATCCAGATCCAAGTCATCGTCATCGAGTTCAAGTGTTTCGACGAGATTATCATCAGCCTTAATGGGTAGAGGCCCTCCATCAGTCACCACATATTCCTGAATTTGTTCATACACAGCACGTATTACCCAAGTATCGATTTCCTTGCCGTTAAACGACCGCGCAAACTCACAAATACTTAATTCTTTTCGCTCATCTAATAGCCGTTGCAGCTTCTTACTTTGCCTCTTTACATCGATAATAGTCCAGAGTGCTATAACACCAATAAATACCAAGACAATTGGTTCTTCCCAAGCAAACCATATAAGTGGTAAGAGAAGCAATGCAAGAAACAACCAATGGGCAAATGGAGGCCATTGACCGGTATATTTGTACTTAGGCATGAATCTGCTAGGTGTTTTCATCTCAATATACACTACATACTATTTTAATGTTAAATATAAATCTGTTGTTAAGCTTTTATAGTTTTCGGTTGTTTCAATTTTATTATTATCAATAAATCTGTCAACATAATTAAAAGCCGCGATATATTTACTAGCTTTTATTAAAGCAGCAATCTCATCGAGCTCATTTTGATTACCATCTAGTATGTTTTCCACTTCTTGATACCATTCTATTATTTGTTCATTAATCTCATTCATAGTAATTGTTTCGCTATAATAGCTATCCATTTCTTTTTAGGTGGTTTTATTGTTTAAAGACAACTTTTTTACCATTCTCATAAATAAGAATTTCACTTATTTTATTTTCGAATTTATCTAAAAACTTAAATTCAATATCATGTCCGCAGACACATGCCGCCAGTAGACCACTTGGCGAGGAAGTATTGTATTTAAGAATTAGTTTTCCATTGCCATCAGTTTTGTAGCTTGGTTCTTGAGCGGATAATCCACAATTAAGATTTCTTTTGATATTGATAATTAAGTCTTCTTTATTTTCTATCAAAACACTTTCTTTAAAGGTCTCAAGACGTACTGTACACGTATTATCAGTGAATTTTAATGTGTTTATTTCGCCTGAAAGTATCGATACAGAAAAACAACTAATGAAAAGTATAAATAGAATCTTAGTCATGTTTTTGGATTCTAATGTTTGAACTAAGTTGGGGGAAGTCTCGCGTCCCGCCCTTGAGCGATTTGTTATATGCCTATGCTTCGCCATTTACGTACAATTTACTAAATATCTTTGTTGAGGAATTATATTCTATTTCAAAATAACACGACCCACCATCATCTACTACAATATAGTTTTCACTAATGTTAGCTGCTCCCAATGCATTGCAGAAGGCATTAACCTTATAGATATTATTGCCTAATACTTGGTACTGATAATTGTAAAATTTCTTCGGCTCAAAATCCCTGTCAGAGTTCTTTGTTATATGCGTCCATAATAAATTTTCAACAGCAGACTCATTAAAGTGATTAGAATTTAACAATGGCTTGTAATCCTTTGAGAATGGAAACCATTCACCACAATAACAGGAGGTCGGCAACACAAATAAAATAGTAAATATCAGAGCTTTCATAATTTAATTGGCATATAACGGTTGAATTAAGTGGCGCCGCAGCTCTTTGCGGCATCCATTTTGAATGATTTGTTATATATTAATTTGCACAATTTTTTGTTCATAGTTACCAATTGTTGTTTCATAACGTAATGTAACAAAATCACCCTTAATGCTAGTAATTTCTAAAGATGCTGATGTGTCTTGATAAAGAACCGTTGAAGTTTGCTCCTCTAGGTTTAACAGATATAAAGATCCGCTTCCGTATATTCCTGATGTTGCAAGTAAAAGATATCTCTTATCTTTAAGCCACACATAAGAAGTGACATCATTTGACCATTCTTTATCCTGCCAGAATCTTTTTCCAAGTGCATATTTACCACTTAATGGGGCGCCTAGCTTTTTTAAAAATATCGATACGTTAGTACCTAGGGCATCGTCACAAAACACATAAATAGCAAATACCCCATTAGGCTGTTTATGCGTACCATCTACGCATGCTCTAGCTGTAATTGATGTAGGTGTATTGTCTGCAAATGCTACAGAGCAAGAAAACAGTATGATAAAAACATAATATTTCATAATTTTGCTATATAACGTCTTGGTCAGTGGCGCGCCCGATGCTTGCCCATCAAGGCACCTGACCTCTTCGCGTCCACTGTACTAAATTGTTAGGTTTTTAACTACTGCTCTTGTTTTTTTATATTGAATAATTGCCGGTAAAACAATAATTATATAGTACAACGATAAACCACAGAATATTATAAATGGTGACACTTTATCTGAGCCATCAATTGATTTTTGGGAAGTAATTATTACTGTGAGTGCGACAATAATTAACCAAACACTTGAATAGATAATGGTAACCGAACGATCATAAAATTTTTGCTTTTGATATAGTGTGTCGTCAGGAAAATTCCAATAATCATTACTGGGGTTCCGACAACCAAAACACCAAATGCAAAAAAACCATCGATATATGATGCATGCGCGTAAGCTGGGGCAAATAATACTATTAATGAGATTAATATCTTATTCATGATTTTCTTCCTAACGTTTAAATAACCGGCGCGAGCATTTTTCGCGTCCGGCGTGTGGAACACGCGTAGTTGATTTTCTTGTTAGGCGTTTTATCACGATATTTTTAGAGTAAGTCCATAATTACTAATTGCCAAATATACAAAGAAGGAAAAATACCCAAATGGAGCTACTACAAGAACAATATATAAAATTCTTTCCCATACTTTTGCATGCTTAACTCCTACCAAACCTAGTAATACCGGTATTATTAAAATAATAAATGAAGAATAATAGGTCGCAACATCACACCATAGTTTTTGTTTCCAACGCATACCCTCTAAATCACAAGAGATTACATGCCTATAAGTGAAAAACACCCAAAATATCACACCCAAGTATAATGAGTATCTGCACAGTCTTTTCATATAGCGCCTAACGATTAAAATAAGAGGCGTTTAAAAGTGTGTGCGGAGCACCGCTTTTAAACGTCCTTTTTGATTGCGTTGTTATGTGTTTTGTATTTATAGGTTTAGCCATGCCGCATAAAGCAACACCACAGT